>Ga0265780_10000252_pt1 | contig 84256 bp, 74 predicted proteins | sample P1T30metagenome_FD_192432 | JGI IMG/M metagenome (GOLD analysis project Ga0265780, IMG submission 192432) | Plant litter microbial communities from East Loma Ridge, Irvine, California - P1 T30 | ecosystem: Environmental > Terrestrial > Plant litter > Unclassified | place: USA: California...
CGCCACTTGGCGGGCTTTTTGCATGGGTGAATGCATGGGAACGGCAGTTGTCGCGCCACCTGGCTAGCCGCCGGCGCGCGGCTTGCAGCGCCGGTCCGCCCGGCGGTGGCGCTCAGGCGAACACAGCAGCCTCAGGGCCACATGGCGCGGCACGCCAGCCAGCTGCATGAAGACATAGGCGGCGTACACGCCATCGCTGCGCAGGATGCGCAAGGCATCGTCGACCCGGGCCGCCGTGCGCAGGTTGGCCCGTGGATCTGCTCGTTTGCATTCCGACATGCGAGCCTCCACATGGGTCCACGAGCCGACCATCCTAGCAAACTTGGCAGTGCGACGCACCCGCTCCCTACCTATCATTCTTGCTGGGAACGCCGAAAGAGTTGGCCAGCTCAGTGCTTGGGCAGGCGCAGGATCCCCAGGATGATCAAGGCGAACAGGGCGCTCAGCACGGCCGTGGCTTCGCGCCCCATGCCGGCCGCGATGCCGACCGCGGAGGTCAGCCAGACGCTGGCGGCGGTGGTCAGGCCGCGCACGTCGTTCTTGTCGCGCTGCTTCAGGATGGCGCCGGCGCCCAGGAAGCCGATGCCGGCGGTGACGCCCTGCAGCACGCGCGACAGGTCTTCGATCTTCATTCCGGCCTGCAGCGGAATCAGTACGAACAAGGCGGAACCGAGCGACACCAGCATGTGGGTGCGCAGGCCGGCCGGCGCGCCGGCGGTTTCGCGTTCGTAGCCCAGCAGCCCGCCCAGCACGATGGCCACCAGCATGCGCACCACGATGCGGGTGATGTCGTGCACCTCGCCCAGGTCGGAAAACTCCAGCTGTATCGTCCAGATCACCTGCTCGTACCACGTCATGCCGCGCCTCCCCTGCCATCGAAGGCAGATGATGCCATCTCATCAGGATGGATGGCGCATGGCTGGGCCGTCCGCAGCCAGGGAAGTACTGATTTATTCTGGGGGATGGGATTGGCCAGTGAAAAAGGCGTCCGGCAAGGCGCAAAACCGCAGCAATAGCGAGCTATTGCGAGATTTTGTAACGCTGCAGGGCGTCTTTTTTTACGGCCAAGCACGCCCTCATGAATGACTCAGTGCTTCCCTGAACGGTATGGCGGATTACAGCCAGCCGGCGTCGCGCGCCAGGCGGTAGGCTTCGACCCGGTTGCCGGCATTGAGTTTGCTGATCGCCTCCGACAGGTAGTTGCGCACCGTGCCTTCGGACAGGTGGATCTGGCGCGCGATGTCGGCGCTGCTGGCGCCCTCGCCGGCCAGGCGCAGCACCTGCCGCTCGCGTTCGGTGAGCGGGTCCTGGGCGCCGCTCCAGCTTTCCAGCGCCAGCTCGGGCGCGATGGCGCGGCCGCCGCCCTGCACCGTGCGGATCGCGGCGGCCAGCGCGTCGGCCGGCGCATCCTTGAGCAGGAAGCCGCGCACGCCGGCCGACAGCGCGCGGCGCAGGTAGCCGCTGCGCCCGAAGGTGGTGACGATCATCACGCGGCAGTGCGCCTGCCGTGCGGACAACTGGGTCGCCAATTCGAGCCCCGTCATGCGCGGCATCTCGATGTCGGTGAGGACGATGTCGGGCGCATGCCGGGCGCACAGCGCCAGCGCTTCGGCGCCGTCGGCGGCGGTGGCCACCACCTCGATGTCGGGCTCGAGCCCGAGCAGGGCCGCCAGGGCGCCGCGCACCATGGCCTGGTCTTCGGCGATGAGGATGCGGATCATGCGGCTTCTCCGGCCGGTACGCGCAGTTCGAGCGCCAGGCCGCTGCTTGCGGCGACCGCCAGCGCCAGCTTGCCGCCGATGGCCGCGGCGCGCTCCTGCATGCCGCTCAGGCCGTTCCCGTGGCGCAGGCCGCGCAGGTCGCCCGCATCGCGCAGGCCGGCGCCGTCGTCCATCACGCGCAGCACGGCGCTGCCGCCCTCCTGCGCCAGCGACAGCGTGCAGCGGCGCGCGCCGGCGTGGCGCACCACGTTCGTCACGGCTTCGCGCAGGGCCAGCGCCACCACGTGCTCGGCGGCCGGCGCCAGCTTCACGCGCTCGACCCGTTCGTCGAGTTCGACGTCGGCGGCGGCCAGGCTGGCGCGCGCCGAGGCCAGGGCGTGCAGCAGGCCGCTTTCGCGGTAGCCGCTGACGGCGCTGCGCACTTCGCCCAGCGCCTGGCGCGCGGTGGCCTCGATGTCGGCGATCTCGCGCCGGCAGGCTTCCTGGTCGCGCCCGGCCAGCTTGCCGGCCAGTTCGGCCTTCAGCGCGATCAGCGACAGCGAGTGGCCGAGCAGGTCGTGCAGGTCGCGCGAGATGCGTTCGCGTTCGGCGATGGTGGCCATGTGCTCGACTTCTTCCTGCTTGCGCAGCAGCGCCTGGCGCGAGCGGCGCAGGCGCGCATCCATGATCGAGCCGATACTCACCGGCAGGCCGGCGGTGAACAGGGGCATCAGGAACAGCGAGCGCATCGGCGCCGGCGTGATCAGCAGCGAGGCGAGCGTGGCCAGCACGAACACCGCCGCGATCGCCACGACGGCGCGCTTCAGGCTCGTGATGCTCGAGGCCATGGCGCAGGCGAAGATGAAGAAGGTGGCGGCGCCGATGTTCCAGTGGACCCAGGCCGTGCCGAGCAGGCAGCCGCCCAGCATGCAGGCCGCGATCTGCCAGCCGCGCGCCCAGTAGCTGGCGCAGTACAGGCAGAAGAACAGCACCAGGGTCAGGGCCAGCAGCAGCGCTTCGACCACACCCGGCGGCCCGTACAGGTATTTCCAGAACATGTAGCCCAGGCTGAGCAGCCACAGGTAGGGCAGCTTGCCGTACTCGGGCGGGATCCAGGGCCGCTTCCACCATGCGGCCGTCGCCGGTCCGGTCGTGTTCATCGCTGTTGTCATGGAAGGCTCATTCGGTCACCAGGCGTACGTCGACGATCTCGAAGCGATAGTCGCCCGGCTGAGGACCGGCGTTGAATCCTAACACGGTCAGTAGCGCCGGATCGATGCCTTTCAGCGCGCGCAGCGGCACCGTCACCTCGCTCCATTCCGGGCCTGCGACAAAGGAGCTTGCACCGGGCGCCTGCACGCCCTGCGACATGGCGATCATCTGGTAGGTCTTGCCATCGCCGCGCACCTTGAAGCGCACCGCCTTGACGCTGCTGAAGTCCGTGGCTTCCATCGGCTGCCGGCCCGGCATGAAGGCCAGGCCGGCCCAGGCGAAGGGCAGGCCCGGCGCCACCTTGGCGTCGACCGCGAGCGGCACCTGGCCATCGGCCAGCGCCGGCCCGGCGGTGAGCGTGACGCTGGACTTGCCGCCGGCGAAGCTGTCGGTGGAGGCGCTCCAGCCCATGCCGATCGGGCTGGCCAGGCGCCCCGCGCTGAACTGGCTGATGCGGCCATCGGGTGGCAACGACAGTGGCAGCGCCAAGGTCTTGCCGGCGCCCGGTGCGGCTTGCGCCGCCTGCGCCACCCGCTGGCGCTGGCTTTCGCGCAGGCCGTTCGCACTCTCGCCATCCTTCCACACCTCGACGATGCGGCGCGTGGCCAGGATATCGGCCGCTGGATTGCCCTCCACCAGCAGCAGGTCGGCCTTGTAGCCCTTGGCGATCTGGCCGCGCCGGCCCAGCTTGAACACGCGGGCCGGGACGCTGGTCGCCGCCGCCAGCGCCTGCGCCGGCGTCAGGCCGGCTTCCACCAGCGCCTTCAGCTCCCGGTGCAGGCTCACGCCATACTGGGTGCCGGGGTTGCCGGCATCGGTCCCGGCCAGCACCGGCACGCCGGCCTGCGCCAGCGCCGCCGTGACGGCCTTCGGCGCAGCCAGCAGCTCGGCGCGTTCCTTGTTGCCGTAGCGCGCTTTCAAAGGGGCCTGGGCATCCTTGTCGAGCAGGCCGGCCAGCCCAGGATCGGCCAGCAAATCGTCGCCGCGCCAGCCCGCCATGCTCTCCAAAACCGTGAAGGTCGGGATCACGAAGGCGCCCTTGCTGCGCGCCAGCCGCGCCAGTCCCGCGGCGTCGCCTGATGCTGCCGGAAACAGGTGCGCCAGGCCGTCGGCGCCCGCCTCCAGCATGGCGCGCGCATCCTGCTCGTTGCCGATGTGGACCACGGCCAGCTTGCCGCGCCGGTGGGCGGCATCGATCACGGCCCGCGCGGTGGCCAGGCTGATCGACTGCATGCCGTAGCCGCCGCCCATCACCAGCTTGATGAAGTCCGAGCCCTCCTGGATGCGGGCGTCGACAAAGGCCTGCGCCTGGTCGGGGCCGGTGATGGTGGGGATGGCCACGCCGAACTGGGTGCCGTGGCCGTTCGGCGCGGTGACCAGGGTGCCGGCCGAGAACAGGTCGGCGTGCGCGTGGTGGCCGCCCTGCGCCATCTCGTCCTTCGCCTTTTTCATCAGCGTGAGGTCGGTGAACATGTCGACCTGGGTCGTCACGCCGAACAGCACCGGCAGCTCCTGCCAGCGGAAGGTGTGGGTGTGGGCGTCGATCAGGCCGGGCAGCAGGGTGCGCCCGGCGCCGTCGACGATGCGCGCACCCTGCGGCGGCGCGCCGCGGTAGTCGGCGTCGACGATGGCGCCGCCGTCGAACAGCACCGAACGGCGTTCGTGCACGGCCTGGCCGTCGAAGACGCGCACGTCTTTTACCAGCGTGGCGGCGGCCAGCGCGCAGGAAGATGGGGCCATGCCGGCGCACAGGAGCAGGGTCGTCAGGATGCTGGTTTTCATCGCGTTCTTTCAGGTGATTGACAATAGCCGGCTTACTGCGCGCGTTCCAGCAGGCGCACGTCGGCGATCTCGAAGCGGTAGTCCCCGGGCGCCGGGCCGGCATTGAAACCGATCATGGTCACCAAGCCAGGATCGACGCCCGCGAAGCTGGCCATCGGCACCACGACTTCCTGCCACTGCGCGCCGGCAGTGAAAGGCACGCTCGCCGGAATCGTCACACCCTGCGATAGCATGCTCACCGCATAGCGCCCGCCGTCGCCGCGCACGCGGAAGCGCAACTCCTTCGCCGCGGCCAGGTTGGCCGGCTGCATGCGCTGCTCGCCCGGCGCGAAGTACAGGCCGGCCCACGGGTAGGGGAAGCCCGGCACGATCTTGGCGCTGACGGCCACCGCATCCTGCCCGCCCTCGCCCGGCACCACGTCCAGCTTCGCCGTCGACTTCCCGCCCATCATGCTGTCGTAGGACGCGCCCCAGCCCATGCCGAAGGGACTCACGAGCTTGCCCTGACTGAACAGGCTGATACGGCCATCCGGCGGCAGGCGCACCGGCGCCGCACCGGGCGCGGCGTTTTCCTGCGCCACCTGTGCGCGCTGGCGATCGCGCAGCGGGGTGGCGCTTTCGCCATCCTTCCACACCTCGACGATGCGGCGGGTGGCGCCGATGTCGGCCAGCGGATTGCCCTCCACCAGCAGCAGGTCGGCCTTGTAGCCGTTGGCGATGCGCCCGCGCTGGCCCAGGCGGAAAGCCTTGGCCGGCAGGCTGGTGGCGCCTGCCAGCGCTTCGGCCGGGCTCATGCCGGCCGCGACCAGCGCCGCCAGCTCGTGGTGCATGCTGATGCCGTATTGCGTGCCGGGGTTGCCGGCGTCGGTCCCGGCCAGCACCGGCACACCGGCGCGGCGCAGGGCGGCCGTCACCGCGCGCGGCGCCGCCAGCAGCTTCGGCTCGGGCGAGGTGCTGAAGCTCGCCGCCAGCGGCAGGCGCTGCTCCTTGTCCAGCAGGCCGGCCAGGGCCGGATCGGCCAGCAGCTCGGCCGGCTTGACGCCCGCCATGCTTTCCAGTACCGAGAAGGTCGGGATCACGAAGGCGTTTTTCGCCGCCGCCAGCTGCGCCAGCGCGGCGGCGTCGCGCTCTTCGATGGCGGCGCCGATGAACAGGTGCACCAGGCCGTCGGCGCCGGCATCGAGCGCGGCGCGTGCGTTCTCCAGCGTGCTGACATGGACCACGGCCAGCTTGCCGCGCCGGTGCGCCGCCTCGATCAGCGCCTTCACGGTGGGCAGGTCCAGGCTGTTCATGCGCTGTGCGCCGTGGCCGTTCTCCAGCACGATCTTGATGAAGTGCGAGCCTTCGGCGATGCGGGCGTCGACGAAGGCCTGGGCTTCGCCGGGCGTGGCGATGGTGGGAATCGTCATGCCGAACTGGGTGCCGTGGCCGCCCTTGGCGGTGGCCATGGTCCCGGCCGAGAACATGTCGGCGCGGCCGCTGTTCTTCCCGGCCGCCATTGCTGCGCGCATGTCCTGCATCACCTGCACGCCGGTGAACATGTCCACTTGCGTGGTCACGCCGAACAGCAGCGGCAGGTCGAGATAGCGGAAGGCGTGCACGTGCGAATCGATCAGGCCCGGCAGCAGGGTGCGGCCGGCGCCGTCGACAATGCGCGCGTCCTTCGGCGCGGCGCCGCGGTAGTCGGCGTTCCTGATGCTGCCGTCTTCGAAGAGCACCGAGCGGCGCTCGTGCACGGCCTTGCCGTCGAAGACGCGCACGTCCTTGACCAGGGTGGCGGCGGCGAGCGCGAAGGAACTGGTGGCCAGGCCTGCGCACAGCAGCAGGGCTTTGAGGGTGGTGGCGTGCATTGGTTCTCCCGTGGTGTTGGTGTGGGACCAGTATGCGCAAGCGCGGTTCGGCGCGGCAGAAGCAGGCGCCACCAGTTTAAGGTGACAAATGTCAGGTCCGGACCTGGTCATGCAGGCCGCATGGGCGTGTGGAAGGGATGGCCTGGCGCCGCGAATGGATGGTATCGTGGCATCACGACCACCACCGGAGCCCGCCCATGCGGAGTCCTGCGCGCCTTGCGACCGTGTTCAAGAAATGCTTCCTGGCCGGCCTCGCCGTGCTGTCGGCGGGTTCGCGCGCGGGGCCGCCGCCCGAGCTGCCGGCCACCCCCGCCGCCTGGCGCGCCGCGGCCGTGGCCGACATCGAGGCGGCGGTGCGGGTCACGCGCGACAACCATCCCGGCGCGCACGACCCGGGCAATCCGGACTTCCTGCACAGGCTGGACGAGGCGCGCCGGCACGGGCTCGCCCTCGCCGCGCGGGTGAACGACATGGCCGGCTACGTGGCCGCGGTGGAAGGCTTCAATGTCCGCATCCAGGACGGCCACGCCGGGCTGGCCGTGCGCATCGCCCGCACCGCCCTGCCGACGCCGCGCTGGCCCGGCTTCGTCACCGTGTGGCGCGGCGACGGCCTGTACGTGCACGACGCCGACGCCGCCTGGCCGCCGGTGGGCGCCAGGATCGTCTCCTGCGACGGCAGGCCGGTGGCGCAGCTGGTCAGCGAGAACGTGTTCGGCTTCCAGGGGCGCGAAGCCGAGGCCGGGCAATGGTGGGCGCTGGCGCGCGATCTCTTCATCGACACGCAGAACCCGTTCGTCCAGCGCCCGCAGCGCTGCAGCGTGGCGTTCGAGGGCCAGCCGAGCGAGGGAGTGCTGGCCTGGCGCGACGTCGATGCGCTGGCCGAACGCTGGCTCGCCGCCAGCCGCGACGGCGACACGCGCCCGGTCGGCATGAGCGAACCGCGCCAGAACCTGTACTGGGTCTCGATGCCGACCTTCCATCCCGACGCGCAGGAACGCGAAGCCTACCGCGCGCTCACGCGCGAGATCGGCACGCGGCGGGCGCGCTACCTGGCGGCCGATGCCCTGGTCGTCGACCTGCGCAAGAACGGCGGCGGTTCCTCGGCCTGGGCCGAAGCCTTTGCCGCGGCCCTGTGGGGCGAAGCCCGCGTCAAGCAGGCGATCGCCGATTTCACGGCGCGCACCGAGGTGTGGTGGCGCGCCTCGCCGGCCAACACCGACTACATGTTCTGGGTCGCCGGGCAGCTTGCGCAACAGGGCCAGGACGACGATGCCGGCTGGGCCAGGAGGCAGGCCGCGGGCATGCGCGCCGCCCTGCGCCGCAAGGAGCTGTTCCATGTCGAGTTTCCCGACAACCGCGCCGATCCCGCGCTGGCCGCGCGCGAAGGGCCGCCCTTCACCCGCCCGCTGTACGTGGTGGTGCCCGGCGACTGCGCCAGCGCCTGCCTCGACGCCGTCGACACCTTCACGCGCTTCCCGAACACCATCCTGATCGGCGCGCCGAGTTCGGCCGACTCGCGTTACATGGAAATGCGGCGCGAGAACCTGGCCTCGGGCCTGGCGGCCGTGCGCGTGCCGAACAAGATGTACGTGAACCGCGGCCGCCCGGTGGGCAAGGTCTACCAGCCCGACATTCCGGTCACCGATCTGGTCTGGTCGGTGCCGTCGCTGCTGAAGGTGGTCGAGCGCGACCTGGCGCAGCGGACGGCAGTAGCGCAGGCGGGCCGCTGAGCGGCTGCCGGATCAGGTGCGCGGGCGCTGGCGCGCCAGGTGGCGGTCGAGGGCATTCGCGAAATGCTGGCGGTCGGCCTGGCTGAAGGCCGCCGGCCCGCCGGTGTCGACGCCGCTGCTGCGCAGTTCTTCCATGAAGGCGCGCATGGTCAGCTGCTGGGCGATGGTGTCCTTCGTGTAGAAGTCGCCGCGCGGGTTCAGGGCATGGCCGCCCTTCTCCAGCACCTGCGCGGCCAATGGGATGTCGCCGGTCACGACCAGGTCGTTCGGCGCCAGGCGCGCGACGATCTCGGCGTCGGCCACGTCGGCCCCGCTGGGCACCTGCAGCGCGCGGATGTACTTCGAACCCGGCACGCGCATCAGCTGGTTGGCCACCAGGGTCACCTGGATCTGCGTACGCTCGGCCACCCGGAACAGGATCTCCTTGATCACGCCGGGGCAGGCGTCGGCATCGACCCAGATCTGCATCACTGCAGGTTGTCCCAGAGGTCGCCGGTGGGACTGATGCGCGGCGCGGCCACGCCGAAGTGCTGGTAGGCGGCCGGGGTGGCGATGCGTCCGCGCGGGGTGCGCTGCAAATAGCCCTGCTGGATCAGGTAGGGTTCGAGCACGTCCTCGATGGTGTCGGCCGCTTCGCCGATGGCCGCCGCCAGGTTGCCGATGCCGACCGGCCCGCCGCTGAACTTGAACAGCACCGCTTCCAGGAGTTTCCGGTCCATGACGTCGAAGCCGACCGAGTCGACGTCGAGCATCTTCAGCGCGCGGTCGGCGATGTCCTTGGTGATCTCGCCATTGCCTTTTACTTCCGCGTAGTCGCGCACGCGGCGCAGCAGGCGGTTCGCGATACGCGGCGTGCCGCGGGCGCGCATCGCCACTTCGCGCGCGCCTTCCTCGTTGATCGGCGCTTCCAGCAAGTGGGCGCTGCGGGTGACGATCTTGGTCAGCTCCTCGACGTTATAGAACTCGAGGCGGGCGACGATGCCGAAGCGGTCGCGCAGCGGGTTGGTCAGCATGCCGGCGCGGGTGGTGGCGCCGACCAGCGTGAAGGGCTGCAGGTCGAGCTTCACGGACCGCGCGGCCGGGCCTTCGCCGATCAGGATATCGATCTGGTAGTCTTCCAGCGCCGGGTACAGGATTTCCTCGACCACCGGCGACAGGCGGTGGATCTCGTCGATGAACAGCACGTCGTTCGGCTCGAGGTTGGTGAGGATGGCGGCCAGGTCGCCCGGACGCTCCAGCACCGGGCCCGAGGTCTGGCGCAGGTTCACGCCCATCTCGCGCGCGATGATGTGGGCCAGCGTGGTTTTACCGAGGCCCGGCGGGCCGAACAGCAGCGTGTGGTCGAGCGCCTCGCGGCGCTTGCGGGCGGCCGTGATGAAGATCTCGAGCTGGTCGCGGATCTTGGCCTGGCCGACGTATTCGTCCAGCTGTTTCGGGCGCAAGGCGCGTTCGATCGCCTCCTCGTTGGGCGAGGCCGGCGCCGCGTCGATGACCCGCTGCTCGGTGAAATTGTCGGTCTGGATGCTCATTGCTGATCTTTATGCCTTGGACAGCGCCTTCAGGGCGAACTTGATGCCGTCGGAAACGCTCGCGCCTTCGGGCAGGTTCTTGGTCGCGAGCAGCGCCTCCTTGTCAGAATACCCCAAAGCGATCAGGGCGTTCATCACGTCGGCTTGCGTGTCGTCGCGCGGGGCACCGCCGCCGACAATGCCGATATCGGCGCCGAGCTTGCCCTTCAGTTCCAGCAGCAGGCGTTCGGCGGTCTTCTTGCCGATGCCGGGGATTTTTACCAGCCGGCCCGATTCCTGCAGGGTCACGGCCTGGGCCAGGTCGGCCACCGACATGCCCGACAGGATGCCCAGCGCGGTGCGCGCGCCGACGCCGGTGATCTTGATCAGCTGGCGAAACAGGGCGCGCTCGCTGGCGCTGCCGAAGCCGAACAGCAGGTGGGCATCCTCGCGGATCGCCTGGTGCGTGAACAGCACCACGCGCTCGCCGGTGTGCGGCAGGTTGTAGTAGGTGCTCATCGGCACGTCGATTTCGTAGCCGACGCCATTGCAGTCCACCAGCAGTTGCGGCGGAACTTTTTCGAGCAGGATGCCGGAGATGCGACCAATCATGTTGGGCCTTGAATATGTTGGTTAGACAAGGCGGCCGCGCTTCATGCGCAGGCCGCTCAGTTGCGGACCGAGGTTGCCGATCAGCGCCAGCGTGTCGTAGGTGTTCGCATGGCAGATCGCCACGCCGAGGGCGTCGGCGGCGTCGCTGCCGGGCAAGCCGGGCAGCGTGAGCAGGCGCGAGACCATGTCCTGCACCTGCGGCTTGGCCGCCTTGCCGGTGCCGACTACGGCCTGCTTGATCTGGGTCGGCGAGTATTCCGCCACGTCCAGGTCGAAACCCACCAGCGCGCTGATGGCCGCGCCGCGCGCCTGGCCCAGCAGCAGCGTGGACTGCGGATTGACGTTGACGAACACCTTTTCGATGGCCGCACAGGCCGGCTGATAGGTGGCAACAATCTCGCGCACGCCATCGAGGATGATCTTCAGGCGTGGCGGCAATGCCCCTTCCAGACCGGTCTTGATGGTGCCCGAGGCGATGTAGCGCAGTTTGCTGCCCTGCTTTTCAATGACGCCAAAGCCGGTCGTGCGCAAGCCAGGGTCGATGCCGAGAATAATCATTATCGAATGTTATACCGGCCGGCAAGGTTCGTGGGAAAAATACTGTGTATAAACACAGGTTTGGATGCGGTATGGGCGATACGTTACAACAAAACGGCGGGTGGTTGGCGCGCCATGCCTGGCCCGCGACGTGTGCCGCGCAGGGTGGGCCGGGCCGCGCCAGGCGCCCCGTGCCCACCCTGCCCCCGTACCGCTGCGTGATAACGCATCGGCACAGGCCATGTTACGAAAATCAATGACGGAAGTGACGCGTCCCGGTGTACAGCATCACCACGCCACGCTCATCCGCGGCGTCGATCACTTCCTGGTCGCGCATCGAGCCGCCCGGGTGGATCACGCAGGTCGCGCCCGCATCGACGACCACGTCCAGCCCGTCGCGGAACGGGAAGAAGGCATCCGACGCCACCGCCGAACCGGCAAGGGACAACCCGGCGTTCTGGGCCTTGATCGACGCAATGCGCGCCGAATCGATGCGGCTCATCTGCCCTGCCCCCACGCCCAGGGTCATGCCGTTACCGCAGAACACAATCGCATTCGACTTGACGAACTTGGCCACGCGCCAGGCGAACATCAAATCCTGCAGTTGCTGCGGGGTCGGCTGCTTTTTCGACACGATGCGCAGTTCTTCCAGGCCCACGTTTTTCGCATCCGGCGACTGCACCAGCAGGCCGCCGCCAACGCGCTTGACGTCATAGGCATTCTGGCCGGCGCCCAGCGGAATCTCGAGCAGGCGCACGTTCTGTTTGGCGGCCATGATCTGGCGTGCTTCGGCGGTGAACGATGGCGCGATCAGCACTTCCACGAACAATTTCGCCAGCGCCTCCGCGGCACGGCCATCGACGGCCACGTTGAAGGCGATGATGCCGCCAAAGGCCGAGGTCGGATCGGTCTGCAGCGCGCGCGAGTAGGCATCCAGCGCATCCACGCCGATCGCCACGCCGCATGGATTGGCGTGCTTGACGATCACGCAGCCGGCCGCTTGCGCAGTGTCGCCCAGCGAGCCGCCCAGCGACTTCACGCATTCCCAGGCCGCGTCGGCATCGGCGATGTTGTTGTACGACAGTTCCTTGCCCTGCAGCTGGCGGTAGTTGGCGAGCGCGCCATCGATGCTGATGATGTCGCGGTAGAACGCCGCGCCCTGGTGCGGGTTTTCGCCGTAGCGCATGTCCTGCACTTTTTCAAACGACATGTTGATCGTCTGCGGGTAGTGCGAACGGGTGGCGTGCTGCCTGTCTTCGCCCAGGCTGGTCAGGTAGTTGGTGATGGCGCCGTCGTATTGCGCGGTGTGCGCGAAGACTTTCCTGGCCAGGCGGAACTTGGTGTCGTAGCCCACCGCACCGGCGCTGGCGCCCGTGCCCTTCATCTCCGCCAGCACCACGCCGTAGTCGGCCGGGTCGACGATCACGACCACGTCCTTGTGGTTCTTGGCCGCTGAACGCAGCATGGTCGGGCCGCCGATGTCGATGTTCTCGATCGCGTCTTCCAGCGAGCACTGCTCCTTGGCCACGGTCTGCTGGAACGGGTAGAGGTTGACCACCACCATGTCGATCTGCGGAATGCCGTGTTCTTCCAGCTTGGACACGTGCTCGGGGAAATCGCGGCGCGCCAAAATACCGCCATGGACCTTCGGATGCAGGGTCTTCACGCGGCCGTCGAGCATTTCCGGGAAGCCGGTGTAGTCGGCGACTTCGCTCACCGGCACGCCATTGTCCTGCAGCAGTTTGGCGGTGCCGCCGGTCGACAGGATGTTGACGCCGAGCGCAGACAGCGCGCGCGCAAAATCGAGCACGCCGGTCTTGTCGGAGACGGAAATGAGAGCTTGTTTGATCATGGGAGTGGCCACGGTTGATGAAAATTCGGTGCGGATTCAGGGCACGTCCTACTGGCCGCGCCCGCGCACGGCCACTCGTGCCGGCAAGCCTTAGAGCAGTCCGTGCTCTTGCAGTTTCTTGCGCAGGGTATTGCGGTTGATGCCCAGCATCTGGGCCGCATGCGACTGGTTGCCGTCGGCGCGCGTCATCACCACTTCGAGGATCGGCTTCTCGACGGTCATGACCATCATGTCGTAGATGTTCGTCGGCTTCTGCTCGCCCAGGTCATTGAAATAGTCCTCGAGGCTCTTCTGGACAACTTCCTGGATACTCTCTTTGCTCATGTCTGCTGCTTCATCCTGGTTAGTGTTTGCTTCGCCGCGCTTGCCGGCGACGTCCCCATTGTTTTTCTTGTTATGTGACTGCGTTTTATGCTGCGATCGGCTCAACGGCGGTTGGCGCGGGCCGGTATTGTAACCGCTCGCCGAATCCCAGTTGGGATTGGAAGAATTTATCCACCGCATCCAGCTGCTCGCTTGTCGATTCCATCCGGTTCATGCGCTGGCGGAATTCCTCGCCGCCCGGCAAATCCTCGACATACCAGCCGATGTGCTTGCGCGCCGTGCGCACGCCGACGTACTCGCCATAGAAGGCGTAGTGGGCCGGCAAGTGTTCGTTCATCAGGTGGCGCACCTCTTCCACCAGCGGCGCCGGCAACAATTCGCCGGTGCGCAGGTAATGGTCGATTTCGCGGCAGATCCAGGGACGGCCCTGGGCGGCGCGGCCGATCATCACCGCGTCGGCGCCGGTGTAGTCCAGCACGAACTTCGCCTTCTCCGGGCTGGTGATGTCGCCGTTCGCCACCACTGGAATGCCGACCGCCGCCTTCACGGCGCGGATGGTGTCGTACTCGGCCTCGCCCTTGTAGCCGTCGGCGCGGGTGCGGCCGTGCAGGGTCAGCATCTGGATGCCGGCCTGCTCGGCCAGGCGCGCGATGCGCAGCGCGTTCCTGTTTTCGCGGTCCCAGCCGGTGCGGAACTTCAGGGTCACCGGCACGTCCACCGCCTCGACCACGGCGTGCAGGATGCGCTCGACCAGGTCTTCGTGCTGCAGCAAGGCCGAACCGCACCAGCTGTTGCACACCTTTTTCACCGGGCAGCCCATGTTGATGTCGATGATCTGGGCGCCGCGCTCGACGTTGTGGCGCGCGCAGTCGGCCAGGTCCTGCGGGTCGGCGCCGGCGATCTGCACCGCCTTCGGCTCCATTTCGCCTTCGTGGTCGGTGCGGCGGCTGGTCTTTTCGCTGGCCCACAAACGCGGATTCGAGGCCGCCATCTCGGATACCGCATAGCCGGCCCCCAGCTGCTTGCACAGCTGGCGGAACGGACGGTCGGTCACACCCGCCATGGGTGCGACGAAGACATTATTGCGAAGTAAATACGGACCGATGTGCACAGCGGGAATGGGGAAATAATTTGCGGGAACCTGCTATTTTACCCGAAACCCTGCCTAAATAATCAGCAAAATTTATCGCGAACTGTCGCGAACGTCACAATCTGCTGTGGACAGCCGGAAAATTAACGGTTAGCCGCGCGCCGCTGCGCAGCGATTCGGCCAGTCTGCTCGGGGCTCCCTGGCATTCTTTCGGCTGGGGAGTCGTTGATCCAAAAAAGGAGGCGCTGTCACCGTTCACTATGGATCAGCACTGAACTGTTGAGCTCAGTCCCGGGTCGAATCCGTATCGCCAGCGATCCGGGACGACCATGAAGGCGCCGCGCTTCACGCAGTGGTTCGCCGCACTCCCCGCATTGAACCGCCTCGGCCTCGGCCTCAGCCCAGGTCGTCCAGCACCGCCGGACGCAAATGCTCGACTTCGCCCCAGCTCTCCAGCTTCAGCTTGCCATCGACGACGGTGAAACGGTTGATGCTGGCGTTGTGCACCTTGAAGTCGCGCGGGGTCTCCAGCGGCAGGCCGAGGGCGGCGCGGTAGGCGCATTCGAGCACACCGCCGTGGGCCACCATGGCCAGCGACTTGCCGGGATTGTCCGCCGCCCAGCCGAGGATGGATGCGATTACGCGGTCATAGAATGCACGGAAGGTTTCGCCGCGGTTCTGGCCAGGTGGCAGCTGCGCATCGACATCGCGCGCCTGCCAGGCAGCGAATTCCGCAGGAAAACGCTGTTCGATCTCGGCGTACAGCAAGCCCTCGAAGCCGCCATAGCAGCGCTCGCGCAGGCGGCCGTCGATGTACAGCGGCTGGCCGCGGTCCTCGCCCAGGGCCTTGGCGGTCTGGGCCGCGCGCGCCAGGTCGCTCGAAACCAGCACGTCGAAGTGTTCGCCGGCCAGTGCGGCAGCCAGTGCGCGTGCCTGGCGCTCGCCTTCGCGGTTCAGGTCGATGTCGAGGTGGCCCTGCAGGCGGCGTTCGGCGTTCCAGGCGGTTTCGCCGTGGCGGATCAGGACGATCCGGGTGGGGGTGTCGTTGTGCATGTAGGGAAGAAGAGCCCCGGCGGGCCGGGGCGGTGGTGATTACCGCGACAAAGCGTGCGAAGAAATCGCCAGGGCAAGGCGCAGAGTCGAAGACGGTACGAATGTACGGCGAGACGATGCAACGCAGCCATGGCGATTTATCCACACGCTCACAGCGTGGAGGCGACTTGCGGGTTCAGCGAGTACACGCCGAAGATCCGGGCCTCGTCGAGGATGTGGCCGCGCATGGCAAGGCGCGCTTCCTGGCCGGTGAACGTGCCTTCCAGCGGCAGCTGGGCGATGTCCAGTGCGTAGAGGGTAAACACATAGGTGTGGACGCGCTCGTCGTTCCACGGCGGGCAAGGACCGTCGTAGCCGAAGTACTCGCCGGCCATGTCGGGGTCGGCCGCGAACCAGCCGGTGTAGTCGTTGGTGCCCTGGCGCAGCTGGTGCTCGGCGCCGTTCTTGACCAGGAAAGGTAAATTTGGACCGGACTTGCCGCCCGGCGTGACCATGTGGGAAAACTGCCCCTCTTCCAGCACGCGCAGGCTGGCTGGAATATCGGCCAGGGTCCAGTGATAGAAGTCGGCGCGTTTCAGGTCTTCGGGAACGGTCTTGCCTTCCTTGTTGACGTCGGTGCCGTCGGTGGGCACGTCGCGGTCGTGGCAGAGCAGCACCAGCGACTGGGTGCCGGCCGGCACGTCGTCCCAGGCCAGGTGGGGGTTGCGGTTGCTCGACAGGCGCACGTGGCTGGCCGGGTCGATGACGGCAAAGGCGCATTCCGGCGGAATCAGGCCGCCTTCGGTAAACGAATCACTCCAGATTTTCATCTCGATCTCCCTTGGTGGGACTCCTTTCTATTGACCGCGGCAAGGCAGGTCGGGTTTCAGCGCTTGACGTCGACCGGATCAACACGCAGCCAGATCGTCACCGGTCCATCATTGGTCAGCGACACTTTCATGTCCGCGCCAAATTGACCGGTTTCAACTTTGCCATGCCGTGTGCATGCCTGGCGCACGAAATGATCGAACAGGCGGCGCCCGTCTTCCGGGCTGGCTGCCGGCGAGAACGAGGGACGGGTACCGGAACGGGTATCGGCCGCGAGCGTGAACTGCGGCACCAGCAGCAAGGCGCCGCCCGTGTCCGTGACGCTGCGGTTCATCTTGCCGGCGTCGTCGGAAAACACACGGTAGCCGAGCAGCTTGGCGAGCAAGGCGTCGGCCTCGCGTTCGGTATCGCCCTTCTCGGCGCAGACCAGCACCATCAGGCCGGCCTCGATGGCGCCAACGGTCGCGCCATCCACCACCACGCTGGCGTGGCTGACGCGTTGCAGCAAGCCGATCATGCGGCGGTAAAGTTGACGCGGGCGAACTTGCGCTTGCCGACTTGCATCACGAAGCTCCCGGCCTCGACTTGCAGGCCCTTGTCGCTCACCACGGCGCCATCGATGCGCACGCCGCCCTGGTCGATCATGCGCATCGCTTCCGAGGTCGAGGCGCACAAGCCGGCCGCTTTCAACAGCTGGGCCACGCCGAGCGGCGCGCCGGCAACAGCCACTTCCGGCACATCGTCCGGAATGCCGCCCTTCGAACGGTTCACGAAATCGGCCAGCGCATCGTCGGCCGCCTGGCTCGAATGGAAGCGGGTGACGATTTCCTTGGCCAGGGCCACCTTCGCATCGCGCGGGTTGGCGCCGCCTTCGGTGGCCGCCTTCAGCGCGGCGATGTCGGCGAGCGGGCGGAACGACAGCAGCTCGAAATATTTCCACATCATGGTGTCGGAAATACTCATCAGCTTGCCGAACATCATGTTGGCCGCTTCGGTGATGCCGATGTAATTGTTCTTGGACTTGGACATCTTGTCGACGCCGTCCAGGCCTTCGAGCAGCGGCATGGTGAGGATGCACTGCGGCTCTTGCCCGTAATCTTTCTGGAGTTCACGGCCAACCAGCAGATTAAATTTCTGGTCCGTTCCACCCAGCTCAAGGTCCGATTGCAAAGCGACCGAATCGTAGCCTTGCATCAAAGGATAGAGGAACTCATGAACAGCAATCGGAGTCCCACTCTTGTAGCGCTTGGTGAAGTCGTCGCGCTCCATCATGCGCGCCACGGTGTAGCGCGAGGCCAGCTGGATCATGCCGCGCGCACCCAGCGGGTCGCACCACTCGGAGTTGTAGCGCATTTTGGTGCGCTCCGGGTCCAGGATCAGGCCCACCTGGCGGAAATAGGTCTGGGCGTTGTCCTCGATCTGCTCGCGGGTCAGCGGCGGGCGGGTGGCGTTGCGGCCCGAAGGGTCGCCAATCATCGAGGTGAAGTCGCCGATCAGGAAGGTCACTTCGTGGCCGAGGTCTTGCAGCTGGCGCAGCTTGTTCAGCACCACCGTGTGCCCGAGGTGCAGGTCGGGCGCGGTGGGATCGGCGCCGAGCTTGATGCGCAGCGGAACGCCGCTTTGTTCGGAACGCGCCAGTTTCTGGGCGAATTCGCTTTCGATCAGGAGTTCATCGACACCGCGCTTGGTGATCGCAAGCGCCTCCTGCACCTTGTCCGACAAGGGCAAAACGGAGTTACTTGCTAATTTGCTATTACCTGAAGTCGCGGGGGAAGTCATAAAAATCTTGTAGGAGTTTGGCTAAAACGGTTGTAGGAACACGGAGTTTGGTATAATTCTCGATCCCATCAATCTTGCCGCAAGAAAACTTTTCAGAAGAACAAGAATAAAACAGGTGAGAAGTTCAAGCGGTAAATTTTAACTGATTGCATGAACCCTATACAAAAACTCATCGCCAAGCGCTGGTTCGCCCTGACCCAAACGAGTCGCAAGACCCGTATCGTCAGCGCCGGCGCCGCTGGCCTGGCACTCTGCGCATTCGGCGCAGTCGCTGTCGCGCCAATCGCCTCCGAACCCGACGACGTCGCGGTCAAGTCCGTCGCCGAGAACCTGGCCCTGCCCAATCTCGCCGACCAGATCGCCGCGCTGCAGGAAGACGAGCAGCAATTCATCCACCAGGAAAGCGTCCGCTCCGGCGACTCGATCGGCTCGACCCTGAGCCGCATGGGCGTTGACGACGCCGACGCGCAAAAGTTCATCCGCACCGACAAACTCGCACGCCGCGTGTTGTCGCTGAAAAACGGCAAGCGCCTGCAAGCCGAGACCGATGAAAATGGCCAGCTGATTTCGCTGCGCGCCACCATCACCGACAAAGATAGCGCACCTACCATCCTGACCATCGCACGCAAGGGCGACGGTTTCGTCGCCAGCCAGGCTCCTGCCAAGCTCGAGCGCCGTGTGGAAATGCGTTCGCGCGAAATCCAGTCCTCCTCGCTCTATTCGGCCACCGACGCGAACGTCGACGGCGGCTCGATTCCGGATTCCGTGGTCGGCGAAATGGTCCAGATGTTCTCGACCAACATCGACTTCCGCAACGACATCAAGCGCGGCGACCGTTTCAACGTCGTCTACGAAACCTTCTGGCTCGACGGCGAAATGGTGAAAACCGGCCGCATCCTGGCAGGCGAGTTCATCAACCGCGGCACCAGCTTCCAGTCCGTCTGGTTCGAAGACCCGGTCAGCAAGCAAGGCGGTTACTACAGCCTGGACGGCAAGTCGCTGAAAAAAGCCTTCCTCAAGTCGCCGATCGCCTTCTCGCGTGTGTCGTCGGGCTTCTCGAACCGCGTGCACCCGATCTCGGGCCAGTGGAAAGCGCACAAGGGCATCGACTACGCAGCGCCGACCGGCACCCCGATCCGCGCCGCGGGCGACGGCACCGTCGACTTCGCAGGCGTGGGCAATGGCTACGGCAACATGGTCGTCCTGAAGCACTGGAACAACTACAGCACCGCCTACGCCCACATGAGCCGCATCGGCGCGGGCATGCGCAAGGGTTCCAAGGTCAGCCAGGGCCAGGTGATCGGCTACGTCGGCTCGACCGGCTGGTCGACCGGCGCCCACCTGCACTATGAATTCCGCGTGGCCAATGTCGCACGCGATCCGAACACCCTGAAAGGCCTGACCCAGGCGCCGTTGACCGCGGGCGAACTGGCCCGCTTCAAGATGGCCGCCGCCGAGATGAACCATCGTTTCTCGCTGCTGACCCCGGGCGGCAACGCCATGGCGGCACGCTGAGCCACGCTGGATCCTACCGCCTTCGAAACGCCTTCCCTGCATTGCACGGAAGGCGTTTTTACTTGGGCGATCCTTTTGGACGATGCTTTATGATGGGCAGATGATGACGATTCCTACTTCCACGCTCTACATTGGCTTGATGTCCGGCACCAGCATGGACGGCGTCGACGGCGTGCTGGCCGACTTCGGGGACGGCGCCATCCGCACGCTCGAGGCCGCCTTCGTGGCGTTTCCGCCGGCGCTGCGCAGCGCGCTGATGGCGCTGCAGGCGAACGGCGACAACGAGATCGAACGCGAAGCCCTGGCCGCCAACGGCCTGGCGCAATGCTATGCCGATTGCGTACGGCAATTGCTCCCTGCGGCGCCGGGACCGGTGGCGGCAGTCGCCGTGCACGGCCAGACCGTGCGCCACCGGCCCGAACTGGGCTTCACGCGCCAGACCAACAACCCCGCCCTGCTGGCGGAATTGACCGGCATCGACGTGATCGCCGACTTTCGCAGCCGCGACATCGCCGCCGGCGGCCAGGGCGCGCCGCTGGTGCCGGCTTTCCACGCGGCGGCATTCGGCAAGCCAGGCAAGGCGCGCGTGGTGGTCAACATCGGCGGCATCGGCAACATCAGCGTGCTGCATGCGGATGGGCGAGTCGGCGGCTTCGATACCGGGCCGGGGAATGTGCTGCTCGATGGCTGGATTGCGCGGCACAAAGGCGAGGAATACGATGCGGACGGGGCCTGGGGGGCGAGCGGCCAGGTGAGCGAGGACTTGCTCGCCGTGCTGCTGGACGAACCCTACTTCCACCAGCCGGCGCCAAAGAGCACCGGGCGCGACCTGTTCCATATGGACTGGCTCGATGCGCGGCTTGCTTCGTTTGCCGGCCTGGCGCCGGCGGATGTGCAGGCGACACTGGTGGCGCTGACGGCGCGTTCGATCGCGCAGGCGATCTTGCAGGACAGTGCCGGGGTGGATGCGGTGTATGTGTGCGGCGGCGGCGCCTACAACGGCGCGCTGCTGCGGGCGCTGCCTACTGCGCTCGGTGGGAATATCGCGGTGGAATCGACGGCGGCGCTGGGCGTCGCGCCGAACCGGGTCGAGGCGCTGGCGTTTGCCTGGCTGGGGTATCGGTTCACCCAGCGCGAGCCGGGCAACATGCCAGCGGTAACGGGTGCAAAAGGGCCGCGCATTCTCGGCGCGCTGTATCCGGGATAGGATGAAGTGCCCACCGTACGGATCAAGCCGCGTGTCCAATCCACGACAACAATCCGGCATCAAGCCGCACATCCGCCCCACAAAAAACAAATCCGGGCAGCGCCCGGATCCGATGATGCGATGCCCGAACCTGCCGGGCCATCAAACCAATTACGCCGAGAACGACGAGCCGCAGCCGCAGGTGCTGGTGGCGTTCGGGTTCTTGATGACGAACTGGGCGCCTTCGAGGTCGTCCTTGTAGTCGATTTCTGCGCCGACCAGGTACTGGTAGCTCATCGAATCGATCAGCAACTGGACGCCGTTCTTTTCCATCGTGGTGTCGTCTTCGTTGACGATTTCATCGAAGGTAAAGCCGTACTGGAAGCCCGAGCAGCCGCCGCCTTGCACGAAGACGCGCAGTTTCAGGTCGGGGTTGCCCTCTTCTTCGATCAGTTGCGCCACTTTGTCAGCGGCGCTGTCGGTGAAGACGATCGGGGTCGGGATGGTGTCAAAGTCTTGCACTTCGGCCACTGCTGTCATGGGATAAACTCCTGATTGGATTCAATTTATGCCCATTATAGACGGTTCGCGCCGGTCATGCTTCGGCTCTTGCCGCTTCCGCCAGATGGAAAACCGGCTCGCCCGCCGGCTGGTGCGTAAGCTTGCCGGTCACCAGGGCGCCGCCGTGCATCTCGAGCAGTTTGTAATGGACATCTCCCTGTATGCGGCCTTTCGGCTGCAATTCAAGTAGCTCGCTGGAATGCACCGCGCCGGCGATGTAGCCGTTCACCACCAGGTTGGCGCAGCGCACCTCGCCTTCGATGCGGGCATGTTCCGAGACGATCAGCACGCTGTCCGGCCCTTCGCTGGCCAGCACGTTGCCGTGCACCTCGCCGTCGATGCGCAGGCCGCCGCTGAAACACAGGTCGCCCTCGATACGGGCGGCGATGCCGATCAGACTGTCAATTTCGCTTTTCGCGTTACGACCGAACATGGTGGCACCCCTGTCAGTAAAAAGTTGCGGCGAATAAATCAAGCAGCGCACCGGCCAATTTACCGCCCTCAAAGGTTACCACCTTGATCTAGCTCTTGTCAGGTAATGCCTGGAGGAATCACCTGACACGCACTTTTATACGAAACGCGAGAAACCGTCGCGAGCGGAAAGCGTGCTCTTCCAGAAGCGCAGCAGTACGGAAGTACAGCGAGCATCACAGGACGGCAATCCGACGCGCGGCAGGTTGATCATGCTTCTTTATGGCATCAACGCGATGTGCTGGAGACCAGTCGTCTCATCCAGCCCGAACATCAAATTCATGCACTGCACGGCCTGGCCCGACGCGCCCTTCACCAGGTTGTCCTGCACCACCAGGATGACGACCGTGTTCGCGCCTTCCGGACGGTGCAGCGCCAGGCGCAGCATGTTCGAGCCGCGCGTCGAGCGGGTTTCCGGGTGCGAGCCGAAGGGCATGACGTCGACGAAAGGCGAATCCTTGTACGCTTCCTCGAACAGCGCCTGCAGGGCCGCGTCGTCGATTTCCTTCGTCAGGCGCGCATACAGGGTCGCGTGCATGCCGCGGATCATCGGCACCAGGTGCGGGGTGAAGATCAGGCCGACCTTGCCGCCGGTGAAGCGCTGCAGCTGGGCCGAGGTTTCCGGGGTGTGGCGGTGGCCGGCCACGCCGTAGGCCTTGAAGTTGTCGCTCGACTCCGAGAACAGCGTGCCGATCTCGGCCTTGCGTCCGGCGCCCGACACGCCCGACTTGGCATCGGCGATCAGGCTGCCGGCGTCGACCAGCCCGGCTTTGAGCAGCGGCACGAAGCCGAGCTGCATCGTGGTCGGGTAGCAGCCCGGGTTGGCGATCAGGCGCGCCTTCTTGATGTCCTCGCGGTTCAGTTCCGGCAAGCCGTACACGGCTTCCTCGATCAATTCGGGCGCGGTGTGCTCGATCTTGTACCATTTTTCGAACGCGGCGCGGTCCTTCAGGCGGAAGTCGGCGGCCAGGTCGATCACCTTCACGCCGGCCGCCAGCAGGGCCGGGGCTTGCGCCATGGCCACGCCGTGCGGGGTGGCGAAGAAGACCACGTCGCACTGGGTCAGGTCGGCCTTGTCCGGCGCCGAGAAGGCCAGGTTCACGCGCCCGCGCAGCGAAGGGAACATGTCGGCCACCGGCAGCCCGTCTTCCTTGCGCGACGTGATCGCGGTCAGCTCCACGTCGGGATGCGCGGCCAACAGCCGCAGCAATTCCACGCCCGTGTACCCGGTTCCGCCAACGATGCCAACTTTGATCATGTTCTTTCCTTCGAGATAGTAAATAGCCCTGCCCGGGACGAGGCTGCAATTTTAACAGTCTCGCCGGAACCCCGCGTCCGGGTGCCGGCCCTCTCGCCCGTCACTCGGCGCTTGTGAAAAATCGCCATGGCGATTTTTCACAGCCTCTCCGGCCGGTGCTGTGCCAGGCGGGGCGGGCGCTCGCCGGGACTGGTCTCGAAGTACACGAAGCCGCCCTGCCGCACCACCACCTTGGCCAGGCGCTTGGCCACCGGTTCGCCATGCTCGCTGAAGGTGATGCGGCCGGTCACGCCGGGCCAGTCGCGGACGGCGCGCAGCGCCTTCGCCACCTGGGCCGGCACACTGCTGTCGGCCTGGGTCATCGCATGCGCCAGCAGCTGCAGCGCATCGTAGCCCTGGGCCGCGGTACTGTCGGGCAAGGCGCCGAAGCGGCGGCGGAAGCGCTCGCCAAAGGCCAGCACTTCCGGCCGCGGGTCGCCCACGTTAAACAGCGAGAACACCACCGTGCCCTCGACGCTGGCGCCGCCCAGCCGGATCAGCTCGGGCGAATCGAGGCCGGCCGCGCCGAACACCGGCACCTTCAAGCCCGCCTCGCGCGCTGCGCGCAGGATCTGCGCGCTTTCCGGCAGCGAGCCGCACAGGAACACGGCCTCGGTGCTCAGGAAGGCGGCCCATTCGGCCAGCAGGGCCGCGTGGTTGTCGCCGTTCATGTTGTAGGAGCGGCGGTCGGCGATCGCGATGCCGAGCTCGTGGGCGCGCTGCTCGAAGTAATTCGCCAGGTCGATGCCGTAGTCGTTCTTGATGTAGTAGATGGCCACGCTCCTGTAGCCCTGGGCGGCGGCATAGTCGCCGATCTGGCGCCCCTGCTCGCGGTTGCCCGGCAGGCTGCGAAACACCAGGCGCGCGCCCTGCTCGGTAATCTTCTGGCCGCTGGCGCCGGGCGTGATCATCAGCAGGCCGGCGCGCTCGTAGATCTGTGCGGCCGGCGCCGTGATATAGGTGTTCAGGTGGCCGATGACGGCCGCCACCTCGGGGTTGTCGGCGATTTCCTGTGCCACCAGGCGCCCGCGGCTGAGCGAAGAGGCGTCGTCCTTGAACAGGATCTTCAGCTTGCGCCCGCCGAGGATGCCGCCGCGCCCGTTGATTTCTTCGGTCGCCAGGTCGACGCCCTGGGCCAGCGAGGCCTTGCCCAGCTTCAGCGGCCAGGCCACCGCGACCAGCACCGGGCCCTGCGCAGCGGCCTGGCGTTCGGCGCGCAGCGCGGCGATGGTCGGGCGCTGGCAGGCGGCCAGCGCGGCCGGTCCCAGCAGGCTGGCCAGCAACAGCATTCGTCGTTTCGTCTTCATTCGCGCACCATTTGCCGTTGCGCCAGGTCGGCGAACAAGCCTTCCTGGTCCATCAGTTGCCGATAGGTCCCGCACTGGACGATCCTGCCCTTGTCGAGCACGAAAATGCGGTCCGCGTTGATGATCGTGCTGAGCCGGTGGGCGATCACGACCCGGGTTGCGCGCAGCTGCTCCATGCTGGCGCTGACGGTGGCCTGGCTGGCATTGTCGAGCGCGCTCGTGGCCTCGTCGAAGAACACGATGCGCGGCTTGTTGACGATGGCGCGCGCGATCAGCAGGCGCTGGCGCTGGCCGCCGGACAGCGTGCCGCCGCCGTCGCTGACCAGCGAATGCATGCCCATCGGCATGGCCTGGATGTCGTGGTCGAGGCCGCAGGCGGCCGCCGCTTCCCAGGCCTCGTCCAGGCCGAGCGAGGTCGCGCCGACGATGTTGCTGAAGATGTCCCCGCTCATCAGGCGCCCGCCCTGCAGCACCACGCCCAGCTGGCGCCGCACCGCGCCGACATCGATCTCGTCCAGGTGGTGGCCGTCGTAGTACACGCCGCCGTGGGTCGGCTTCTCGAAGCCGAGCATCAGGCGCAGCAGGGTCGACTTGCCGGAGCCGGACGAACCGACCAGGGCCACGAACTCGCCCGGCCGGATGCTCAGCGACACGTCGTCGAGCACCGGCGGCGCCCCGGGCGCGTAGCGGAAGCCGACGTTGCTCAGTTCGATCGCGCCGAGCAGGGCGCCGGGATGCGGGCGCGACGGGTCGGCTTCCGGCTCGGTCTCGAGGATGGGGCGGGTACGTTCGTACAGGGCGGCGACGCCGAGCATGTCGATGCCGGTCCTGACCAGGGCCAGCGCGGCGCCGAGGAACACGGTCCAGGCCGCGCTGAAGGCGATGAAGTCGCCGGTCGTCAGGCGCGCCGTGCCGGCGCGGACCTGGTCCTCGGCCAGCATCGCGCCGACGGTGGCGAAGATGGCGGCGCCGGCCACCACCGGGAAGGCGGCGCCGAACATGGCGCTCAGGTTGGCCAGGGTGCCGGCGCGCATGGCCAGGCGCTTCTGGGCCGCGAACCCGCCGGCCCAGTTGGCGAAGGCGCGCGACTCGGCGCCGGTGATGCGCAGCTTGGCGATGCCGCTCAGGTATTCCAGCACCATGCCGGCCACCTTGCCGCCGGCTTCGGCGCTGCGGCGCATCACGCGCACGCTCATCGCCCCCAGCACCAGGTTGAAGACCACGGCCACCAGCACCAGGGCGAGCGCCACCATGGCCAGGCGCAGGCTGTAGTGGAACAGCAGGAACACGTTCAGGATCGAGAACAGGCTGCTGACCAGGGTCGAGACCACCGTGCCCGACAGGGCCTGGCGGATCTCGTTGATGCCGTTGATGCGCAGCGCCAGGTCGCCTGCCGGGTAGTCGCGGAAGAACGGCACCGGCAGGGCCAGCACGCGGTCCCAGACGGCGGCCTGCAGGTCGCTGCTGGCGCGCCCCTCGATGCGCAGCATGGCCAGCGCGCGCGTGGCGTCGAACAGCAGGGTCGCCAGGCTGGCCACGAACAGGATCGACACCACCTGCAGCATCTGGTTGTAGTCGGCGGCCGGGAACACGCTGTCGAACAGGTGGGCGCTGGCCAGCGGCACCGCCATCGCCAGCAGGGCGCCGGCGCAGCCGATCGCCGCCACCGTCGCCAGGTCGCCCTTCACGCCGCGCAGCACGAAGTGCAGGATGTCGCGCAGCGCCAGCTTGCGCGCCGGCAGGCTGGCGTAGAAGCTCGCGCCGAAGGGCGCCAGGGTCTCGGCCAGCGCGCTGTCCACGCGGCGCCGCGCCACGCCCGCGGCGCCGGGCAAGCCGGCCGCATCGGCCGCCCCGGCCGGATCGACCGCCTCGTAGCCGCCGCCGCGGCGCGGCAGCAGCGCCAGCGCCTGCTTGCCGTCCTCGGTCCAGGCCAGCAGCGGCCCGCTGTCGTGCAGCCACCACGGCCCTTTCAGCACCACGCGCCGGGTACGCACGCCGGAGGCCAGCGCGATGTCGCGCACCAGGTCGCGCCGCCCGGTCCCGGCGGCGGCCGGCGGCGGCGCCTTGAAGGCGATGCCCTGGACCGCGCCGACCAGGCGGCAGGCCGCCAGCACCCGGTCCTCGCCGGCGCGCACGCCCAGGCCGGCGCCGCGCGCGCGAAAAACCTCGGCCAGGCTGCCCAGGGCCTCGGACATGACGCGGGTCCCGATCTCGCTCTTGCGCTGCAGCCGGTCCAGCTCCGCGGCCTCGCCCACGCGGCGGCGCCGCAGCGCGGCCTCGAACACCGCCTGGAACAGCGCTTCCACGCCCGCCAGCAATGCGCCGATGCCGGCGCGCGCGGCCAGCTCGGCGCCGCCGCAGGCATGCAGGGTGGCGCCCGGCGCCAGGCGGATCCAGGCGCCGGGCGGCAGCGGCAGCGGCTGCCCGGGGCGCAGCGGGGCCTCGGCGCCGAAGGCGGCCTCGCCCCCGGCCAGCTCGACCCACAGGCCGGAACCGGGCGCCGCCAGCGCCAGCGCATCCTGGCCGCCCTTCCCCTTGCCCTGCTTGCCATCCCCGTCCTGCGCTGGCGCCGGCGCGCGATGGGTGCCGGCTTCCAGCGCCAGGCAGCCGGGCGGCGCCGGGGCGCGCAGGGCGCTGCCGATGGCCGCCGCCAGCTCCTGCAGCAGCGCGCCGGCGCTGTCCCCTGCTTCGCCATCCGGCGCCGCCTCCTCGAGCGCGGCCAGCAGGCGCGCGCGCGCCAGCACCCGGTAGCGCGTGCCGGGGCACGGCACCGCCGCCAGCAGGTGGCCGTCGTGCGCCGCCAGCGGCGGGAACACCAGCAATTGGCCGGGACCGGCCGAGAACAGGTAGTCGCGCGCCCCCACCGTCTCGTTGGCGCCGGCCGCCACCAGGAACAGGTCGACGCTGCCGTGCTCGACGAACCAGGCGGCCTCGTTCGAGCGCACCAGGCCCGGCGCGTTGTCGGGGCCGGGCGCGCCCAGTCCGGGCAGCAGGGTCCGCAGGCCGGCGCGGGACAGGACTTCACTCATTCGCGATCAGCCTCGCGTACTTGCCGTCCAGCGCCAGCAGCTGGGCATGGGTGCCGCGTTCGATGACGCGGCCCGCTTCGAGCATGATGATCTCGTCGCAGTCGCGCACCGCGCTCAGGCGGTGCGCCACCACCAGGCAGCTGCAGCCGCGCCGGCGCAGGTTGGCGTCGACCGTCTTCTCGGTCAGCGTGTCGAGTGCGCTGGTGGCCTCGTCGAGCACCAGCAGGCGCGGGTTGGAACTCAGGGCGCGCGCGATTTCCAGACGCTGGCGCTGGCCGCCGCTGAAGTTGGCGCCGCCTTCGGCCACCGCGCTGTCGTAGCCGCCCGGGCGCGAGGAAATAATGTCGTGCACGCAGGCATCCTTGGCCGCGTTGACCATGGTGGCGTGCGCCAGCGTGTCGTCCCACATCGACAGGTTGTCGCGGATGCTGCCGGAAAACAGGGCGATGTCCTGGTCGACCGCCGCCATCGAATTGAGCAGCTGGTGGCGCGGCCAGTCCTCGCGCGGCTTGCCGTCGAACAGGATGCTGCCCGACCAGGGCTGGTACAGGCCGACCACCAGCTTCGAGATGGTCGACTTGCCGCAGCCCGAGCCGCCCACCAGGGCCACGCGCTGTCCCGGCTTCAGGATCAGGCTGAAGTTCTCCAGCAGCGGCGGCTCGAGGCGGCTGTAGCCGAAGCTGACGTTGCGCAGTTCCAGGTGGCCTTCGAGCTTGGCCGCGGCCAGCGGTTCGTCGCGCCGCTCCTGGGCCGCGATGTCCTCGGCCGGATGCTGCATCACGTCGTCCAGGCGGTCCATGTCGCCCTGGAAGCCCTGCACCTTGCCGCCCAGCGCCACCAGCATGTTGGCCGGGCTGACGAAGCTGGCCACCAGGGCCTGGAAGGCGACCAGCATGCCGATCGTCAGCTCGCCGCGCATCACGCGGGCGCCGCCGATGCCGAGCACCAGGGCCGCGTTGGCGGCGGTCAGGAACTTCGGCAGCAGCTCGAGCACGATCGAGGTGCGGCTCATCGCCTGCATCGAATTCATCAGGCGCGCCTGGTAGCCGGCCCAGCGGCTGAAGAAATCGGCCTCGGCGCCCGATGCCTTCAGCGTCTCGATCAGCATCAGGCCGTTCATCGAGGTGCCCATCACCTTGCCGCGGTCGATCGCCATCTTCTGGTTCAGCTCCACGCGCCGCTGCGAGACGTAGCGCAGCACCAGCATGTTGATGGCGACGATGGCGATCGTGACCAGGCTCATGACCAGATCGTAGAACAGCATCAGGAGCGCGAAGAACAGCGCCGTGATCACGCTCAGCAGGGCCGCGGCCAGGTCTTCCGACAGGATGTTGGCGACCCGGTCGCTGATGCCGACGCGGGCCCCGATGTCGCCCGCCGAGCGCTGGTGATAGAAGCCCACCGGCAGGCGCAGCACGTGCCAGAAGAAGCGCGCCGAGGTCGCGAGCGCGATCCGCATCTCCAGCTTCAGCAGGTAGTATTTCTGCAGCCAGGTCAGCAGCGCCACCAGCAGCGCGGTGGCCAGCATGGCGCTGATCAGGGGTTTGGTCCAGCTCACCAGGCCGCCGACCAGCACCTGGTCGATGAAGATGGCGCTGAACACCGGGATCACCATCCCGGGCAGCACCAGTGCGAGGCCGACCAGCACCAGGTAGGCCACCGCCTGGCGGGCCCCGGCCAGGCGCCGGCGCAGGCCGTCGAACAAACTGCGCGGCTTGCCGGCGGGCCGGAAGTCCGGGCCCGGCTCGAAGGCCAGCACGATGCCGGTAAAGGAGCCGTCGAATTCGGCGTCGGTGACGCTGCGCCGGCCCAGCGCCGGGTCGTTCAGCAGCACGCCGCCCTCGATGAAGCCGTCGACCACCAGGAAGTGGTTGAAATTCCAGAACACCACCAGCGGCAGCGTCATCTTGCGCAGGTGGGCCGGTTCCGCGCGCAGGCCCCTGGCCAGCAGGCCGTGCTTGCGCGCCGCCTGCACCACGTTGCTGGCCTTGCTGCCGTCGCGCGAGACGCCGCAGTCGACCCGCAGCTGCTCGAGCGGGATGTATTTGCCGTAGTGGGCCAGCACCATGGCCAGCGAGGCGGCGCCGCATTCCACCGCTTCCATCTGCAGGATGGTCGGCGAGTTCGCGCGGCGCAGCACCGCGGGGCGGCCCCAGGCGCGCCGAAGTCCGGCCAGCATGTCCATCAGTCCAGCCCCACGGCTTTGCGCAGCACCGGGATCGCCAGCTCGATCGGCCTTTGCTCGGCCAGCGTGATCGTGGCCGAGCAGGCGGTGCCGCTTTGCAGCGAGAACGGCGGCCCGTTACGGGTCGACCATTCGTAGTGGCTGGGATTGACCGCCGACGACTTGAGCGAGGCCACGATCTGGATCGGCGCCATGGCGCCCGACAGTTGCTGCACCAGCTTGTCGTTGCCGAACACGCGCATCAGGCCCTGGTCGGTCGAGGGATACTCGGCCACCGAGGAAACAAAGGCCGGCAGGTAGCCGAACTCCTCGCGCCGCGCGGTGCTGGGGCTGATCTCGACCTTCATGCCGCTGGCGATCTTCTTGCCCTCCGACGCCGGCAGGTAGAGATAGGCCTCCATCTCGTTGACGTCGATCCCGGTGGCTTCGACGCTGATCAGGTGGGTGCCGCGCTCGACCAGCTGGCCCTCGGCCGCCTTGACCTCCAGCACACGCCCGGTGTAGGGGCTGACGATGGCCGTGAAGTTCTTCGCGTCGCGCATCATCAGCGCCATCTGGCGGCGCGCGTCCTCGAGCTGGTTCTTGACCACGGTGACGTCGTTGTCGCTGCTCTTCCTCGCCTCCAGGCCGCTCATGTCCAGCTGCTTGAACTGGGCGCGGATCGTTTCGGTCTCGAGCTGGACGGCAGCCAGTTCGAGCTGGGACGAGATCAGGGTCTGGCGCGTGATCAGGCCTTCGTCGAACAGGCCGGACTGGCTCTCGATGCGCTCCTTCACCAGGCGGCTTTTCTGCTGGGCCGCGGCCAGCTGGTGGGTCAGGTTCTGCACTTGCTGGGCGCTGCTGGCCGCGCGCAGCGTCGCGCTCTGCCCGGCCAGCGCGACGGCCTGCCGGTACTGGGCCTCGACCTCGCGCAGGTGGGCTTCGTTGACCTTGATCTTCTGCAGCAGGTCGTACTGCTCGAGGCGGCCGATGGTCTGGCCGCGCGTGACGCGGTCGCCAGGCTCCACCGCCAGGTCGGACAGGCGCCCGCTGGCCGAGGTGGTGAGGATGTTGACGCCGCCGTTCTTGACCAGGATGCACTGCTGCCCCACCAGCTTGGTCGGCAGCCGGCCCGCCACCGCCCAGCCGACGACGGTGACGAGCAGGATGCCGATCGCGGCCAGGGCCAGCCAGCCGCGCGGCGAGGTCACCTGCAACAGGCTGTCGAGTTCGTCGGGCGAGGAAAGGCGGTTGAACGCCACTTGCCGGAAGATGCCTTTGTCTTTCATGCGCCGGGTCCTCGTGTCAGTGCCGGGGTGGATGCGGTGTGGCCAGCGGGTCCAGGCCGGCGATGGCGCCGACCTCGATCGCGACACTGTCGTCGCCCGCCGCCAGTTGCGGCACCAGCGTCCCGGACTCGAGGCGCAGGCGCGCCAGAGCGGTGGCGTAGGCGAGCTGGATCTGCAGGTAGTTCATGCGCGCGCTGACGAAGCGCGACTCGGTATTGATCACGTCGATCAGGGTGGCGATGCCGTTGCGCTGCTTGGTGATTTCCTGGCTCACGGCTTTTTCGTAGAGCGACAATCCCTCGCGCGCCACCTGCAGCTGGGCCGCGCTCGTGCTCAGCGCCTGCCAGGCGCTGTCGACGCCGGTGGCCACCGCGATGCCGAGGTCGCGCTGTTCGATCTCGAGGCGCGCCGCTTCGGCGGCGTCCACCCGCACGGCGCCCCTGGCCAGGTTGTTCCCGACCGGGAATTCGAAGTTCAGCCTGGCGAACACCGAGGGCGAGGACTGGCTGCGGCCCGGATGGCGCAGCATGCCGTAGCGTCCGCCCCCTTCGCCGGCGCGCGCCTGGGTCAGGCCGACGTCGACGTCCAGGCGCGGCTTGAGCAGGTCGCCGCTGCCGGCCAGGCGGCGCCGCGCGGCCTGGCCCTGCAGCGCCAGCGCGCGCAGGTCCGGCCGGCGCAGCAGCGCGGCGCGGGCCATCTCCAGCGGCTGCGCGGGCGCGGCCGAGGCGGCGTCGGGCAGCATCTCGGCCGGCTCGGCAAGGGCGGCGATCGCGTCCGCGTCCAGGCCCAGCAGGCGTCCCAGCGCCTGGCGCGCCTCGGTGCGCGCCAGCGCCGCGCCGGCGCGCGCGGCCGCCTTGTCGGCCTGGTCGGCGCGCAGCAGCACCAGGTCGGCCGGCGGACGCTCGGCGGCGGCGACCAGCTTGCGGGTCGAATCGAGCAGGCTGATGCTGCGCTCCTCGCTGCTGGCGGCCACCTTCTCGAGTTCGATCCGGGCCCGGTACTCCCAGTAGGCGACCAGGGTCGCGTACAGGGTGCGCGCGGCGCTGTCGAGCAGGGCGTAGCGGCGCGCCTCGACCTCCAGCCGCGCCGCTTCCTCGGCGGCGCCGACGGCCTGGGCGCCGCGCCCGCGCAGCAGCGGCAGGGTCAGCGTCAGGTTCAGGCGCGACAGGTTCTGCTGCGCCAGCCAGGGCGGCGCGCTGCGGTCGTCCTCGCCGAGGGTGTCGAGGTTCGCGTCGAGCAGTATGCCGCTGCGCAGCTGGCGCGTGACGCCGGCCTGGTAGCCCGTGGTGTACACGCGCGTCTGCCCGATGCCTTCGGCGGCGGCGGCGCTCTCGGTCAGCGGCGTGATCAGTTTTTGGTACGACATGCCGGCGTACAGGTTCCAGTCGAAGCGGCCTGCGGCCTGCTGCTGCTGGCCGCGCGCGGCCTCGACCCCGGTGCGCGCCACCGCGATGTCGGGGTTGCGCGCCAGGGCCAGGCGCAGCGCTTCGTCGAGGCGCAGGGCCTGGGCCCCGGCCGGCGGTGCCCAGGCCGACGCAGCCAGCAAGGCGGCCGCGAACCGGCATGCCCCGGCCCGCGCGCCGCCGCGGCGGCGTCCATGCCGGCTTCCGGTATCCGCTGGAATGATCGGCTCCGTTTCCGCTCAGGCCATGGCCGGAGCGGGCGTGGCGCCGGCCGCGTCCAGCAGGGCCAGGCAGGCGCGCTCGTCGCCCAGCGCCAGCTGCGCCGCCGCCGCGACGGCGATGCCCGAGTTCGGATCCGGACAGGCCGCCGCCGGGGCCAGCCCGAGCCGCTTGCGGATCGCGGCATAGCCGGACTGCCCGAACTGCCGGTGCAGGCCGGCGCGCGGCGTCCCTTCCAGCTGCGCCAGGCGTTCGAGGGCGTCGAAGTGGACCATCTCGTCGCCCAGGCGCAGCGCCAGCGGCAGCGCCAGGCGCAGCAGCTCGGCTTCCTCGGCCGCGCAGCCGAGCACGCGGAACACCTTGCCGATATCGGCCAGCAGGTTCAGGCCCCAGGCATCGTCGCGGATTCCCTGGCCGCGCCGCACGGCCTCCATGACCTCGTCCTGCAAGACCTGCGCCGCGGGGTCGCCGCGCCGGACCGCGAGGAACATCGCGCACACCCGGAAGTGCAGCCAGAGCAGGCTGCCGGGCGCCAGGCCCAGCTTGCCGAGCAGGCGCATCGCGCTGCCGTGCTTGCCGCTGCGCGCCTGCTGCAGCAGCAGGATCTCGACCAGCGCCAGCTGGACGAAGGCGCTGCGCGGCTGGCTCAACCCTTCGGCCAGCAGCGCCTGCAAGTCATCGTCGCGGCCCGCCTGCAACAGGTAGCGCCCGTATTCGCGCCAGTAGACGTTGTCGAGCAAGGCGGCGTAGTCACCGCGGGGGTCGAGCGCGCACAGCGCCTCGAAGCCCAGCGCAATGCCTTGCCGCGCCAGCAGCAGCCCGGGCGCGCCGCGCCGCGCCGGCGCCAGCTCGGCATACAGCGAGACCGGACCCGCCTCGCCCGCTGTCCAGCGTTCCAGCCGCACGACGTTGATCAGCGGCTGGATCACGCCGCCGAGCAGCCGGCGCGCCGCGCCGTCGCCGGCATCGCGCGCGGCCAGCCGCTGCCAGAGCGCGATCTGGCTGCGGCACAGCGCCAGCGCCTGCGCGGGCGTGCCCTCGTAGGCTTCGAGCAGGGCCAGCTGGTTGAGGGCGACCGCCACGCCGCCGAAATCGGGGCCGCCGCCGGCTGGACGCAGCGCGCCGCGCAAGGCGGCCAGCATGGCGGCGCGCCAGGGCCGGATCGGCCGCCGCGCCAGTCTGTCGGTACCGCAGATGAGGGGTTCGTAGCACATTGCTGTCTGCTCGCTGGCCATGGTCTGTCGCTCGATGCACCGGGTGCGGCGCCCTGCCCTACACCGGCAGGGCGGCGCGCTCGGCGATGTCTTCCTTTTTCTCGAAACGGATGACCTTGACCTCGGTGGCCTTGGGCATGGTCTTCATCGGGCAGGTCAGCACGTCCTGGTCGGCGGTCTCGAAGCCGCGCATGAACTGCTTCATCTTCTCGCCTTCGAGCTCGACGGTGCCGTCGTCGTTGATGTGGCCGATGCTGTTGCGCGCGTCGTGGAAGGCCACCGTGCACTTGGCCAGGCTGCCGTCGGCCCGCACCACGAGCGAGTTCGGCACGGCCGCATAGCAGGGCTTGAATTCGGTGTCGTTCTTGCCGTAGGGCCGCGCCGCGTACCAGCCCCAGCTTTCGAGCAGGTCCTGGAAGCCGGCGACCACGCTGCGCGAGTCCTTCAGCAAATCGAGCTGCTTGACGCTTTCGCCGCCCCAGTTGCCGACCGCCTTCATGAAGACCAGGTAGCGCGGATCGGTACCGAACTCGGTATTGAGCCGCAGCAGCAGTTCGTGCACGCTGTCGAGGTTGTTCTTGTGGACGTGCAGGCGCAGCTTGGCGAAGAAGTGCTCCTTGCTGTCGCGCATGGCGAGCAGGTTGCCCCAGATCTTCTCGAAGGTGGCGCGGCCGTTCATCAGCTTGCGCGTCTTGTTGTGTTCTTCCTCGTTGCCGTCGAGGGTGATCTGGTACTTGTTCATGCCCAGCGCGGTCAGCCTGTCGAAGGTGGCCCGGTCGAGCCCGAAGGCATTGGTGGTCATGTTCGACCAGAACTGGATGCCGGCTTTCGCGCATTCGCTTTGCGCAAAGGCGCACAGCTCGTAGACGATGCCCTTGGCCATCAGCGGTTCGCCGCCGAACCAGGTAAGGATGAAGCGTTCGGTCTTGGGCAGGCGGCGCAGGATCAGGCGCTTGATCGCCTCGACGGTATTGGCCTGCATCTGGCCGATTTCAAAGTCTTCGTAACAATACGTGCAACGGAAATTGCACTGCTCCGTCGGCAGGACAATCAGTTCGAACACGCGCGGATCAAGGAAACTTGCAAGCGTAGACTTATCCATCGTGACTCCACATCGGTCAGTGAGCGGGACCGGAGCAGCGGACACCTCCTGCGAGGAGACGCCCGCGTCCCGGGGCCAGGCCGCCGTTCCGCCCGCCGGATGCACCGGCAGGACACGGCCGCCCCTGGTTCAACTGTTTAACAGCGGTTGTCGCAGCCGAAGTTGACGTCGGCGGCGTTTTGCAGGCCGCCGGCGATACCCTTCAGCGCTTCATCGTCCAGCCCCGCCACCTCGCCGTTCTCGTCGAAGGTGACTTTTTTGATGTCGATGCCTTCTTGCACGTCGGCGGCTTTTTGGGATTCTGGTTTGCTCATGAGTCTCTCCAGGTAGTAAAGGCTTTACGCCAGGGTTAAGGCCAGGATTGGCCAGGATCGCTTGCGCGACCATTCGTTCATGCTGCATTCATTCGCGTGCATCCACCGCGCCCAGCGGCGCGATCAGCTCGGCCAGCTTGACCACCGACAGCGGCGGATAGATCCCCAGCCGCTTCGCCGTCCCCATGTTCACCAGGAAGGTGAAGCGGTCGAGCGACTCGATCGGGATCTGCGCCGCCTGCGCCTTGCGGGTCAGGATCTGCTCGGCCTTGTGGGCGGCCAGTTCGCCGACGTTCGAATAGGTGCTGACCAGTCCCAGCAGCGCGCCGTCGTTGCGGATCGGCGCCTCGGTGGCGGCGAACACCGGGATCTGCGCGCTGTCGGCTTCGCGCACCACCATGTTGGCGTGCTTGATCAGGAAGGAATCCGAGGGGATGTAGACGAAGTCGGGCCGCTTCGCCACCAGCGTGCGCATCGCCGCCACCACGCCTTCCGGGGTCGCCTTGCCGTGCGTGTCGAGCACCACCGGCGCCAGCTTCACGCTCAAACCGAGCGAGGGCGCCAGCTTCTGGAGTTCTTCCACGGCCAGCAGCGACTGCTTCTCGTTGGGCGTGTAGACCACGCCCAGGCTGGCCACGCGGCGCATGCTGCCCAGGGCGTTCAGCTGCGCCGCCAGCGGCACCAGGTGCGAGGCGCCGGTCAGGTTGCGCCCCGAGCCCTTCAGGCTGCTCACCAGTTTCGCGCCCACCGGGTCGGCCACGATGTCGAACACGATCGGGATGTCGGTGATGTGGCGGCGCGGGTCGACTGCGCCGTCCAGCCCCGCCACTTCGGCGGTGACGGTGGTGCCGAAGGTGTAGATCAAATCGGGCTTCAGGTCGCGCGCCTCGCGCACGAAGCCGGCCACTTTGGCGCTGTCGGCCTGGGCATCGCGCACGATGAACTCGACCGGGATGCGGCGCCGCTTGAAGTAATCCATGAAGCCCTTCTCGGCGTCGGTGGCGCCGCGGTACAGGATCATCATCACGCGGTGCGGCCGGGCGCCCGGCGCGCTCGACTCGGCCAGGGTCTCGGGCGCGAGCAGCGCCAGGCACAGGGCGATCAGCAGGATGCGGAGCATGGGCTATCCCTTCTCGGTTTATGCGTTGGGCGCCAGCGGCCGCCGGCCGTCTGACCAGAAGAACATGGTGCTGAACCAGGTCACGCACACCAGGCAGACGATGCCGATGCCCATGAAGGCGCCCTGGAAACCGAACTGCGAAATCAGGAGGCCCGCGATGACCGGCCCCAGCACGTTGCCGAGCCGCTCGATCAGGCGGAAGATGCCGGCCGCCGTGCCGCTGCCGACTTCCTGCACCACGTCCTTGCACAGGTCGTTGATCAGGGCCAGCTGGGGCGACACGCCGATCGCATGGGCGACGCCGAGCAGGGTGATGCCGAGCAGGAGGCCGGTGGTGCTGTCGAGGTAGTAGACGATGAACATCGCCAGCGCCGAGGCATAGCCGCCGACGCTGACGAACCAGCGCAGCTGGCCGATGCGGTCGGCCAGCTTGGCCACCGCCGGCGAGACCACGATGATGGCCAGGCCATAGGCCATCATCACGCGCCCGGTGGTCGACTGGTTATTCCCGAGCAGTTTCAGGTACAGCGGGACCGCGTAGTACAGGAAGCCGGTCAGCGCGATCTTGGCCGGCACCGCCGACAGGAAGGTGATGCCGACGAACTTGCGGTTCTTCAGCAGCAGCTTGAAGTCGTGGGTGGTGAGCGATTTGCGCGCGGCGGCGGCCGCCGGTGCGCCGCGCAGGAAGCGCAGCACGAACAGCGCCGCCATCGCGCTCAGCACGCCCGACACCAGGATCGTGGCGCCGTGGCCGAGGCGGTCGGCCAGGATGCCGCCGATCGCCGAGCCGGCCAGCGAACCGGCGAAGAAGGTCGACAGGAACACGGCCATGCCGCGGGTGCGCTGGGCCGGCGGCGTGTTCTGGGTGACGAAGCCCTGGGTGGTGATGAACACCAGGCCGTAGCCGAGCGCGGTGAGCGAGCGCCACAGCAGCAGGTCGTACAAGGACTGGGCGCCGGCGGTCAGCACCAGGCCGGCCGTGGTGACGGCGGCGCCGGCGAGGAAGGCGCGGCGGCTGCCGATGCGGTCGCTCAGGGAGCCGGCCCAGGGCATCGACAAGGCCCAGGTGAACATGAAGATCGAGATCGGCAGGCCGACCACCACGTTCCTCGACAGCGGCATGTCGGGCGCGTAGAAGCCGCCGGCGAAGACCGGGAAGAAGGAGAGCGACAGCGAGTCGGCGAAGATCAGCAGGAAGAAGGGCCAGCGGATATGCTCGACGGCGCTGGCATGCAGCATGCGGCGCTCGCCAGGCGCGTGGAAGCGGAAGCCGGCCAGCTGCTGCTCCAGGCGCGCACGCCATTCCGCGGAGGCGGCGGCATGCAAATCGTGGCAGCGGCGGTTCAGGTTCGCCACGATGGCGTTGAAGCGCTTGCTCAGCTGGCCGATGCCGCCCAGGCGGTCGAACGGTAGATAGGCGCTGAAGTCGCCGCCGCGCACGCGGGCCAGGAACTGGCGCGTGGCCTCGGCCGGCGTGGCGATCACGAAGGTCAGCACGAAGCGCAGCAGCTCGATCGCGATCAGGCTGGCCACCACCAGCACCGTGGCGACGTCGTAGCCGATTTCCTGCAGGCGCACGCGCACCGCCGCCACCGGCTGGCCCACGTGCAGGGTGCCGAAGCGCTGGTGCCGGACCACCAGCGGCACGCTGGTGTTGAAGTAGCTGCCGGCGGTGTCGGTGGCGATCTCCGAGCCCGGGTGCGCAATCGCGGTATCGAGCTCGCCGCGCTCGGCCAGGCCGCCGTAGCCGCTCTGGAACAGCACCTTGCCGCGCTGGTCGGCGACCAGGATGTAGGCGATCGTGGGATGGTCCCGGCGCACGGCGTCGAGGAAGGCATTCGCGTCGACCATCTGGGCGAGCGGCACGCCGTATTCGCCGGCCTTGTGCAGCACGCCGGCGGCCGCGATGCCGACCGCGGTGACCGACTGCGCCATCTGCGGCGGCAAGTCGCGCCGGAAGTGCCCCAGCGCCAGCCACGACAGCAGCAGCACCGACAGCAGCATCGTCGCGGCGACCAGCAGCACCAGGCGCAGCTGCAGGGCTTTCATGCGCCCTCCCCGCTGGCTGGCTTGCCCGCCTCTTGTTCCCGCTCTTGTTTCAGTGTCTGCTCCAGGGCCGCCAGGCGCCGCGCCAGGCCGTGGCTGACGGTGGTGAATTCGTTGATGTCGCGCGCCACGTCCTCGCCCAGCAGGTGGCCGTCGATCAGCGGCGGCGCGGCGGCGCCGAGCGTGTCCTCGATGGTGGCGCCGACCTGCGACAAGTCGTTCGCCAGGCGGCGCGTCAGCAAGTAGACCCCGGCCATGGTCAGCAGCGCCGCCAGCAGCAGGACCCGGGCGACGTCGAGCGCGATGCGGCGCCGCATGTCGCCGATGCTGGCTTCGATCGGCTTGCGGTCGTAGCCGATGATCACCGCGCCGACCTTCATGCCGAAGTTGTTCACGAAAGGCAGGCCGACCAGGAAGGTGTCGGCGGACCGGGCTTGCCAGTAGCTGCCGGCATCGGTGGCCGCGATGCGGTCCTTCCAGCGCCCATCAAGCTGGCGCGGCAGCGGGCCGTGCCCGAGCAGGCGGCCGGCTTCGTCGATCACGCCGATGTAGCGGATGCCGGGGTAGCGCCGGGCCATCTCGGCCAGGGCTGGCTGCAGGTGCCCGTCCTCGGATGGGCGCAGGCCGATGTTGAGCGCGGCCACGATGGTCTGGCGTACGTCCTTGGCCAGCGCCAGGTAGCGCGTGTGGTTCAGATCGAGGTAGGTCTTGCGGTAGTTCGAGTAGTTCAGGAAGGAGACCAGCACCAGCACCGCGGCGGTCACCAGCACCAGCAAGCCGCCGATGCGTGGCCACAGGGCGTGTGGCCGGGCGCGCTCCTTGCCATCAGCATGGGGTGCGCCCTCCTGCATTTCCTGAACAGCCAGAGTGACCATGATCTTCTTTGCGAATGACAGGACCTGTGATGCCGTTCCCGCATTGGCCGGCAGCGGCTGGGGCGAGGGCTTGCAATCCCGTCGGCAAATGGTGGTCGGCTATGCTGTTGCAGCGGACTTTTTTGCCTGAATGTAAATTGCCAAGGCCACAATATCGGACCGGATCAGAGGCAACAACCTAGCTGTATTGACAGGTTTTTTTGAGGCAGAAGAGCGTATGTATGTATACTAATAGACAAGCTTTTTCAGCTTGCCTGCGGGCATGCGCAGGCAGCCGTGCTGCAAAATGGGAGGCGCAAAGAGGTGCTGGAAGCGAGGGCGGCAGGCACGAGTAGCCGGCCCAGGCCTGCAAATACTATTTGCATTTTATTAATATAATGCAAATATTATTCAGGCATGGCTGGTCTTCAGCCGGTAGTGCCGTTCAGCCATTCGGCATCATGCACGGGGATCGGATCCATGGTCGACAGCTTGCCGACGTAGTCGAAGTGCTCGTCGAGCCAGCGCCCGGCGGTGACCACGCCCAGCTTGTGCAAGCGCAGCAGGAAAGGCCATTCGGTATTGAACTTGCTCGACAAATCGAGCTGCTGGAGTGCCTCGTTGCCGCTGATCAGGTGCAGGCGCACCCCGGCCGCGTGCACCACGCTGCTCTCTTCGGCATCGACAATGGCCCCGAGGTGGCGAATCGCGCTCACTTCGCGCACGAAGCTGATGTTGAAGGCGATCTCGCTGGTGCGGCCCTGGATGTCGCTCATCGTCATTGGCAGGCCCTGGCGCGCGATCGGGTTGTTCTGGATGATGACGATGTCGGCCGGGCCGCCGCCGACCAGCGGCGACAGCGCGGGATTGCCGACGAAACTGCCGTCCCAGTAGGCTTCGCCGTCGATCACGACCGGCGCGAACACGTAAGGCAGGCAGGCCGAGGCGGCGACCATGCGCGCATCGAGTTCGTCGCGCGTGAAGACACGCCCCTTGCCGCTGCGAATATTCGTGGCGGGGATGAACAGCGCGATCTCCTCGCAGCTGCGCACGCGCTCGAAATCGATCAGCGTGGCCAGCAAGGGCTGCATCGGGTTCATCGACAGCGGCGAGACCGGCGGCGCCAGCACCCCGGCCAGCAGCTGCATCAGCTGGTAGCCGGGCGAGGTCGCCAGGGTGCCGCCGCCGCTGGCCCAGTCGAAGGGCGACGGCCGCACCGGGCTGACGGTCGAGGCGGCCGCGCTCAGGCCATGCCAGAAGCGCTGCAGCGCCGCGCGTGCGCCCTCGCGTCCGCCGCCTTGCGCATAGCCGTCGGCCAGCACCGCGGCATTCACGGCGCCGGCGCTGGTGCCGCTGATGGCGCCGATCTCGAGCCGCTCTTCCTGCAGCAGGCGATCGAGCACACCCCAGCCAAAGGCGCCGAACGCGCCGCCGCCCTGGATACCCAGGCTGATCCGTTTTACGCCATTCGTCACAATCATGCTCCTGCAATCTTTATCACTGTCCAGCCTAGCGTGCCAGAACGGGGGTGGCCGTGCGTTGCCGTACATTCGGCGGCAACCAGCAGCAGAAATATTGCAGCGCACAAAAATGGTGCGGCCAGACGGCGCGCAGGGACATAAAAAAAGCCACCCGAAGGTGGCTTTCTTGACCAGCAGACAGCAGCCCGAAGGCTGCAAGCGATTAACGCTTCGAGAACTGCTTGGCGCGGCGTGCTTTGCGCAGGCCGACTTTCTTACGCTCGACTTCACGGGCGTCACGGGTGACGAAACCGGCACGTGCCAGGTCGCCCTTGAGGCCTGCGTCGTAGTCGATCAGGGCGCGGGTGATGCCGTGGCGCACTGCACCAGCCTGGCCGGACTCGCCGCCGCCGTGCACGTTGACCTTGATGTCGAAACGCTCGACGTTGCCGGTCAGTTCCAGCGGTTGACGGATGACCATCAGGCCGGTTTCGCGCGAGAAGTATTCGTTCGCAGGCTTGCCGTTCACGACGATCAGGCCGGTGCCGGCTTTGATGAACACGCGAGCGACTGCACTCTTGCGACGGCCGGTGCCGTAGTTGTAGTTACCGATCATGTCAGTTCCTTAGAGGGTCAGTGCTTGTGGTTGCTGTGCTGCGTGCGGGTGGGTGCCTTCCGCGTACACTTTCAGCTTCTTGATCATTGCATAGCCCAGTGGGCCCTTCGGCAGCATGCCTTTGACAGCTTTTTCCAGGGCACGGCCCGGGAAGCGCTGTTGCATTTTCAGGAAGTTGGTTTCGTAGATACCGCCCGGGTAGCCCGAGTGACGGTAGTAGGTCTTGGCGGTAGCCTTGGTGCCGGTCACGCGCAGTTTGCCTGCGTTGACGACGACAATGTAGTCACCGGTATCGACGTGCGGAGTGAATTCTGGTTTGTGTTTGCCGCGCAGTCGGAGTGCCACTTCGCTGGCAACACGTCCGAGGACCAAGTCCGTCGCGTCAATCACGAACCAGTCGCGCTGGACTTCATGGCCCTTAGCGGAAAAAGTTTTCATGTTGACTTCCTAAATAGGTAAATTGCTCAAATGGTGGTTCCGCAAGGCTTACTGCGGACTCTGCCTTATTGTCTTTTCCAGAGCAAATGGAAAGCCGACGATCATACCGCGTTTCTCACGGCAGCGTCAAGGCGGCCTTGCGCCGCTGTCGCATCGGCGCCCATCAAGCCCCGTGCCTGGTGAGCTTGCGCAAAGTCACATGCCCTGTGACAACTAGACTCGACAAGCACATATGTATCCGAAAAGTATTCTTTAATGAAACTTTCAGGTTGACCGCCGAAACGATGCCAAATTAGTATGGATCAATTGCTATAGGAGTTTTCGTGAACATTCGATCCATCCTGCTTCCCCTGTGCGCGCTGCTGCTCTCCAGCGCAGCCCAGGCCGCCCCCGGGAAACCGGGCCCATCCAAGGCGGCCATGCGCGCCTGCCACCTGCCCGGCGCCGAAGACACGCTGCGCTGCCTGGCGGTGCCGGTTCCACTCGACTACGCCAAGCCGAACGGCCCGGCCCTGAAGATCCACGTGACGGTGGCGCCGGCCTTCCGCGAAGCCGCGCGCGGCGACCCGCTGTTCGTGCTCGCCGGCGGCCCCGGCCAGGCCGGCAGCGAAGTCCTGCCCCTGCTCTCGGCCGCCTTCCGGCGCGTGCGCGCCACGCGCGACATCGTCTTCATCGACCAGCGCGGCACCGGCCTGTCGGGCCGCCTCGATTGCGAGAGCCGTCCGGAACACGAGACCATGGGCGATGCCGAGCTCGAAGCCGAGGTGCGCACCTGCATCGCGCACAGCCGCGCGCCGTTCGGCGCCTACACCACGGCCGCCGCCGCGCGCGACCTGGAAGGCGTGCGCAAGGCGCTCGGCTACGGCCAGGTGAATGTCTGGGGCGGCTCCTACGGGACCCGCCTCGGCCAGGCCTATGCGCGCGCCTTTCCCGGCAGCGTGCGCACCCTGGTGCTGGACGGCGTGGCCGCGCCCGACCAGGTGATCCCGGCCGGCGGGCGCGACGCCAACGCCGCACTGGACAAGCTGTTCGCCCAGTGCGCCGCGAACGCCGGCTGCCAGAAGGCCTATCCGAACCTGCGCGCCGAATTCGACGCCCTCGTGAAACGCACCGAGCCGGGCATCAAGCTGTCGATCGCCGACCCGCGCACCGCCGCCCCGGTGGAATTCTCCATGACCGGCCAGCGCTTCCTCGGCACCGTGCACAACATCCTGTACGCGCCGGCCGACGCGCGGCGCCTGCCCTTCCTGCTGCACAGCGCCTACAACGGCCGCTGGGAACCCTTCATCGCGCGCCACAATATCGCCGGCGACTTCGCCAGCGACGGCGCCAGCGCCCTGCTGCTGCACCTGGCCGTGGTCTGCGCCGAGGACGTGCCGCGCATGACGCCGCAACTGGTCAAGGAAGACAATGCCCTGCTCACGCGCCCGATGGCCGAACGCATCCCGAGCCTGTGCAAGGACATGAAGGTGCCGGCCGTGCCTTACACCGCGCCGGCCAGGATCGCGGCGCCGGCCCTGCTGCTGTCGGGCGCCCTCGATCCGGTCACGCCGCCGCGCCGCGCCGAACGCGCCGCCGAGTTCATGAGCAACGCACGGCACCTGGTGGTGGCGAATGCCGGCCACGGCGTGTCGCAGCTCGGCTGCGCACCGCGCCTGCTGCGCGAATTCCTCGACAAGCCCACCGGGACCCTGAACGCCAAGTGCCTGGCCGAGATCCCGGCCCCGACCTTCCAGCTCGGCAGCGCCGGGCCGCAACCCTGAATCGAGTTCCCATGATCGAAGTAGAAGATGTACGCAAGCAGTTCGGCGAGGTGCAGGCCCTCGGCGGCGTGAGCTTTACCGCGCGCGACGGCCAGATCACGGCCCTGCTCGGACCGAACGGCGCCGGCAAGACCACCCTGCTGCGCACCCTGATCGGCCTCCTGAAACGCGACCATGGCGCGATTTCCATCGACGGTATCGACCCCGAGAAGGACCCGCTCGCGGTACGCCGCAACATCGGCTTCCTGACCGACCAGTTCGGGCTCTACGAGCGCCTGTCCACGCGCGAATACCTGGCCTATTTCGGTGAGCTGAACGGCATGGGCGGCGCCGCGCTGAACAGCCGCATCGACGAAGTCTCGGAACTGCTGGCGATGGACGACATCCTGGAGCGGCGCGCCAAGGGCTTCTCGCAGGGCCAGCGCATCAAGGTGGCGCTGGCGCGCACCCTGCTGCACCGCCCGCGCCACCTGCTGCTCGACGAACCGAGCCGCGGCCTGGACGTGATGGCCACGCGCGCCCTGCGCAAGGCCCTGGCCACGCTGCGCGAGGACGGCTGCTGCGTGATCATGGCCACCCATGTGATGCAGGAAGTGACCCACCTCTGCGACGACGTGATCGTGATCGCCAAGGGCCATACCGTGGCCCAGGGCTCGCCGCAGGAACTGTGCCGACGCACCGGCATCGCCAGCCTGGAAGACGCCTTTGTCAGCCTGGTCGGCACCGAGGAAGGGATCGCCGCATGAGGTCGAACATGAAACCGAAGTTCCTGGTTGTATTGATCAAGGAGTTGCGCGAGACCCTGCGCGACAAGCGCACCCTGGGCCTGCTCGCGCTGTTCACCTTCATGTACCCGCTGATGCTGGGCTTCTTGCTGAACAAGACCATCGACCGCGCCACCAAGCCGGAGCGCGACGGCATCGAGGTGGCCGTGATCGGCGTGGCCAAGGCGCCGACCCTGATGGCCCAGCTGAAGCAGCGCAACGTCACCATCGTCGACACCGGTCCGCTCGACGAAGCCGGCATCGGCGAGCTGCTGCGCTCGAAAAAATACCCGGTGGTGCTGCGCCTGTCCGACAAGTTCACCGAGAACTACGCGGCCATGCGCCCGGCGCGCGTGGAACTGTGGTTCGATTCGGCCGACGAAAACTACACCCAGCGGCGCGAGGTCGAGGACGTGCTGCAGGCCTATGGCGCGAACGTGGCCAGCGCGCGCCTGCTGGCGCACGGCGTGTCGCCGGCGACGCTGGCGCCGATCCAGGTGCAGCGCTTCGACACCGGCACGAATGCCTCGCGCTCGGCCGGCTTCATCGGCAGCATCCTCGGCATCCTGTTCCTGCCGGCCTTTATCTGCGGGATGTCGACCGCGGTCGACATCACCGCCGGCGAACGCGAACGGCGCTCGATGGAAGTGCTGATGGCCCAGCCGGCGCGCGCCTGGGAGCTGGTGGCCGGCAAGTGGCTGACCGCCGGCGTGCTGGCGATTGCCGGCATCACGCTCGAACTGGCGTTGGCGCATGCCATCCTGTCCTGGATGCCGCTGGAAGAAATCGGCATGTCCTGGGCCCTGACCTGGGCCGACCTGGTGCTGGTCTGCGTCGCCTCGATTCCACTGTGCCTGTTCGCGGCCGGCCTGCAGGTGGCGCTGGCGATGAACGCCAAGTCCTTCAAGGAAGCGCAGAGCGTGCTGAGTATCGCGATGCTGGTGCCGCTGGTGCCGGGTGTGGTGATCTCGATGATGGAACTGAAGACCGCCGACTGGATGTACATGGTGCCGATGCTGTCGAACCAGACCCTGTTGCGCGAGATGGCCAAGGGCGGCGAGGTCGGCCTGTGGCCGGTGGCGATGACCTTCCTGTCGTCGGCGCTGGCGGCGGCGCTGGCGGTGGGCTTCGCCAGCTGGCGCATGAAGAGCGAGCGCTACGTGCTGTCGGTGTAAGCGCTTCTCCAGCTTGAATCACAGGCCACCCCGGCATGCCGCGGTGGCCTGTTCTACAATGGCGGCAGCATACACAGCGGAGATACGCACATGGAAGTCAAAGTCAGCTGGACCGGCCCGTCGGGCATGGGTTTTCGCGCCGAGACCGGCTCCGGCCACACGGTGATGATGGACGGCGCGCCGGAAGCCGGCGGCCACAACATGGCGGCGCGGCCGATGGAGCTGGTCCTGGCCGGTACCGGCGGCTGCACCGCCTTCGACGTGGTCCTGATCCTCAAGCGCAGCCGCGAAGAGGTACTGGGCTGCGACGTGACCCTGCAGGCCGAACGCGCCGACGCCGATCCGAAGGTGTTCACCAGGATTAACTTCCACTTCACGGTGAGCGGGAAGAATTTGAAGCCGGCGGCGGTGGAGCGCGCCGTGAAGCTGTCGCACGAGAAGTACTGCTCGGCGTCGATCATGCTGGCCAAGACGGCGGAGATTACGCACTCGTTCGAGATCGTGGAAGTGGCATAACGCCTGCGGCGTTTCAAGCGAAACGGCGACCGGCATGGCATTGCGCCTGCCGCAGCGATCAGACGTAATACGCCGTGCTGGTCATCACCTTCGCAAACGCCTTCATCGCCAGCTTGACCGGCACCGGCATCTCGGCCGCGCCGAGCGCCTGGGCCGCCGCGCCGTGGGCGATTTCATCGACCCGCATCTGTTCGACGATGGCGCGCGACTTGGCGTCCTGCACCGGCAGCGAATCGAGGTGGCTGGCCAAATGCGCTTCGACCTGGCGCTCGGTCTCGACCACGAAGCCGAGGCTGTTGGCGTCGCCCAGCTTGGCGGCGACGGTGCCCATCGCGTAGGCGCCGGCATACCACAGGGGATTCAGGATGCTCGGCTGCGAACCCAGTTCCGACAGGCGCTGCGCGGTCCAGGCCAGGTGGTCTTCTTCCTCGCGGCCGGCTTCCTCGAACTGATGGCGCATCTCCGGGCTCATGGCGTGACGCGCCTGCGAGTCGTAGAGCGCCTGGGCGCAGACTTCGCCGACGTGGTTCACGCGCATCAGGCCGGCGCTATGGCGCGCCTCGCGTTCGTCGAGTTCGCAATCGACGGCATGCGCCGCCGGGTTCGGACGCGACGACGCGGCCACGCCGCCGACCACGCGCAGCGCCTTGTCGACGCCGACGATCAGCTGGTCGAGGGGAGGGAGAAAACGGTTCGCTAACATGATTTTCCAGTTCGTCTTGGGAAAACGACATTGTACGGGCAAATGCGCGGACCAGCCGCACCCGCCGCGCCGCGCCCTGCTCGACTATCCTGCGCCCTGTCGCGCGTTTTTGCCATCCAGTCCGCCCAGCGCGCCGTGTGTCGCATCGGCCCGCCCGACTCGGCCGTTATTGACTACAATGCAGGCGTCAAGAAGGCTTGGCGGAACTGAGTAACCGTCACGCAAAAGCCCACCCCTGGAGTCCGCATGGAATTACGCATCCGCAATCTGTCCAAGACCTACGCCAATGGCGTGGTCGCCCTGGACAAGGTCACGCTGAACATCCCGCAAGGCATGTTCGGCCTGCTGGGGCCGAACGGCGCCGGCAAGTCGACCCTGATGCGCATCCTGGCCACGCTGCAGGAGTGCGACGCCGGCGCGGTCTTCCTCGACGACATCGACGTGCTCGACGAAAAGGACGAGGTGCGGCGCCTGCTCGGCTACCTGCCCCAGGACTTCGGCGTGTATCCGAAGGTCTCGGCCTACGAGCTGCTCGACCACTTCGCCGAGCTGAAAGGCCTGGCCCACAAGGGCCGCCGGCGCGAAGTGGTGGACGGCCTGCTCCAGCAAACCAACCTGTTCGAGGTGCGCCACCAGAAGCTGGGCACCTTCTCGGGCGGCATGCGCCAGCGCTTCGGCGTGGCGCAGGCCCTGATCGGCGACCCGCAACTGATCATCGTCGACGAGCCCACCGCCGGCCTCGACCCGCAGGAACGGGTGCGCTTCCACAACCTGCTGTCGGACATCGGCGCCGACAAGACCGTGCTGCTGTCGACCCACATCGTGTCCGACGTGGCCGACCTGTGCTCGAACATGGCCATCATCAACAAGGGCCGCGTGCTGCTGTGCGGCGAGCCGGCGCGCCTGATCGCGGGCATCGAGGAGCGCATCTGGTCGCGCTTCGTCGAGAAGGCCGACCTGCCGCTGTTCCAGAAGCAGCACGCGGTGATCTCGACGCGCCTGCGCGCCGGCCGCACCCTGGTCCACGTCTACGACGAAGGCGATCCGGGCATGGGCTTCGAGCCGGCCCACGCCAGCCTGGAAGACGTGTATTTCGCCACCATCGCGGGCCGCCACGACGCCGAAGCTGCAGCCGGGACCTGCTGAACCATGCACGCGCTGCTCGCGATCGCCCGCTTCGAACTGCGCCAGCGCCTGCGCCAGCCGGCGGCATGGGTCTACTTCGCGGCCTTTGTCGCGCTGTCGCTGCTGTGGACCGCGGCCGCCGGCGGCGCCTTCAAGGACGCCGTCGTCGCCTTCGGCCCGCGGGTGCTGATCGACGCGCCGCGCCAGGTGGCATTGTCCTCGGCCTTCCTCGGCTGCCTGGGCGTGGTGGTGATCGCCGCCGTGATGGGGCGCGCGGTGCAGCAGGACTTCGAGCACGAGATGCACCACTTCTTCTTCAGCGCGCCGATCGGCAAGTACGCCTACGTGTTCGGCCGCTTCCTCGGCGCCTGGGCGGTGCTGGCCCTGGTCTTCGGCGGCATCCTGCTCGGCGCCTGGCTGGGCAGCATGGCGCCCGGCGTCGACCCCGACCGCGTGGGCGGCGCCAGCGTCGCGGCCTACCTGCTGCCCTGGCTGTTCACGCTGCTGCCGAACATCTTCATTTTCGGCGCGATCTTCTTCGTGCTGGCGGCGCTGACGCGGCGCATGCTGCCGGTCTACGTGGCCAGCATCGTGCTCCTGATCGGCTACACGGTGGCGCCCTCGCTGGCGCGCGACTTCGACTACAAGACGCTCGGCGCGCTGATCGATCCCTTCGCCACCACGGCCCTGATCACGCTCACCGAATACTGGCCGACCGCCGAACGCAACGCGCGCCCGGTCCTGCCCGAGGGCCTGTACCTGGCCAACCGCCTGCTCTGGTGCGGCTTCGCGCTGGTGGTGCTGCTGCTCGGCTACTGGCGCCTGCACCTGACCGGGCCGCTGGAAAACCGCCGCAGCGAAGCGCGCACGCCCGGCGGTGCGGACGCCGGCACGACCACGGTCGCGGATATCCGCGAGCGCCCGGACTTCGCGCGCCGCAGCCTGGCGCTGCTGCTGGCCAAGCAGACCTGGCTGCAGCTGCGCCAGTCGGTGGCCACCCTGCCCTTCGTGCTGGCCACGCTGGCCGGGCTGGCGATGCTGGTCGGCGGCAGCTTCGGCACCGGCATGCTGCATGGCGCGAGCACCAACCCCGTCACCTGGCAGATGCTGGAGCTGATCGGCGACGGCTTCGCGCTGTTCATCGTGGTCGTCACCACCTTCTACGCCTCGCAGCTGGTCTGGCGCGAACGCGACGCCCGCACCGCCCAGCTGTTCGACGTGCTGCCCCTGCCGGGCTGGCTGGCGCCGCTCTCGAAGACCCTGGCCCTGGTCGGCATGCAGGCACTGCTGCTGCTGCTGGCGATGCTGTGCACCATGCTGTGCCAGGTCCTGCGCGGCTACTTCGCGCTCGAACCGGGGCTGTACCTGCGCACCCTGTTCACCATCCTGCTGCCGCAATACGCGATCCTGGCGGTGCTGTCGGTGGCGGTGTTCGCGCTGTGCGGCCGCAAGTTCCTCGGCTACGCGCTGCTGGCCGCGATCCACGTGACGGGCATGGTCTGCCAGGGCCTGGGGCTGGACCACGTGCTGCTGTCCGGCGCTTTTCCTGCGCTGCCGTGGTCGGACATGAACGGCTACGGCCACCACCTGCAGCGCGAGCGCATGCTGGAACTGTACTGGGGCAGCCTGGCCCTGGTGCTGCTGGTGCTGGCCGTGGTGCTGTGGCCGCGCGGCGTGAACGCCGAAGTCGGCAGCCGCATGCGCCTGGCGCGCCAGGGCCTGAGCCGCGGCGTGCTGGCCGCCTTCGGCGCCGGCCTGCTGCTGTTCGGCGCCAGCGGCGCCCTGCTCTGGTACGAACTCGGCGCGGCCGGCAACTACCACGCCACGCGCACGCTGGACGCGCGCCGCGCCGAATACGAAACCCGCTACCGGCGCTTCGCCGCCCTGCCGCAGCCGCGCCTGGCCGAGGTGCGCCTGCGCGCCGACCTGTATCCGCGCACGCGCACGCTGGCCGTCGACGGCGACTACGAGCTGGAAAACAGCGGCGCCGCGCCGATCGCCGAGCTGGTGGTCTACCAGCGCCCCGGCGCCGACCTGGCGGCGCGCCTGTCGCAGCCGGCGCGCCTGGTCGACGCCGACCGCGCGCGCGGCTTCTACCGCTACCGCCTGGCCACGCCGCTGGCGCCGGGCGCACGCCTGGCCTACACCTTCCAGCTCAGCGCGGCGCCGGCCGGCCTGTTTGGCCTCGGCACCGATACGCCGGTGGCGGCGAACGCCAGCTGGTTCACCGATGAAGACCTGCCGCGCATCGGCTACCAGCCCGGCGTCGAACTCGATGATGAACGCGATCGCCGCCGCCATGGCCTGGGCCCGCGCGCGCGGCCGCAGGCGGACGCCCTTTCACCGACGCCGCAGCGCATGCGCTTCGAGGCGCTGGTGACCACGAACGTCGACCAGATCGCGGTGGCGCCCGGCGCGCTCGAACGCGAATGGATCGCGGGCGAGCGCCGCCACTTCCGCTACCGCGCCGAGCTGCCCATCCTCGGCCATTACGCCATCGCCTCGGCGCGCTACGCGGTGCGCCACGAGCGCTGGCAGGACGTGGCCATCGACGCCTTCCACCAGCCCGGGCGCGAAGCGAACGTCGAGCGCCTGGTGCGCGGCGCCAGCGCCGCCCTCGACTACGGCGCGCGCGCCTTCGGTCCCTATCGCCTGCACGACCTGCGCCTGGTGGAAACGCCGCGCGGCGCCGGCCCGGCCCAGGCCTTCCCCGGCCTGCTGGCCCTGCCCGAAACCGGCGCCTTCATCGCCGGCGCCGACAGCGGCGAGCGCAAGGAAATCGACTATCCCTTCTACATGGGCGCCTACCTGACCGCGCGCCAGTGGTGGGGCCAGCAGCTGGCGGCGCCGAACGCGCCGGGCGGCGCCCTGCTGGCCGACGGCCTGGCCGAGTACACGGCCCTGATGACGCTGCAGCGCAGCCTGGGACCGAGCGCAATGCGGCGCTACCTGCGCCAGGACCAGTATGCCTACCTGCTGGGCCGCGCCACCGCCACCGGGCGCGAAGTACCGCTGGTCCAGGCCGGCCCGGAAGCCTGGCTGGCCCAGCGCAAGGGTGGGCTGGCGCTGTACGTGCTGCAGGACCAGATCGGCGAGGAGCGCGTGAATGCGGTATTGCGCGCGCTGCTGGCGCGCCATGCCGATGCCGGCCAGCCGGCGCCGGCGGCCGCCGCCCTGGTGGCCGCGCTGCGCGCCGCGGCGCCGGCGGACAAGGCCTACCTGGTGCACGATCTGTTCGAGGACCTGGTGCTGTACGAAAACCGCGCCGACAGCGCCAGCGCGCGCCGCCGTCCGGACGGCAAATACGAGGTCACCTTGCGCGCCAGCGCAGGCAAGCTGCGCACGGGCACGGGCGCCGCGGCCGAGCAGCCACTGGCGCTGGCCGATACCATCGAGTTCGGCGTCGACGACCGCGAAGGCCGCCCGCTGGTGCGCGAACGCAGGCTGGTGCGCGCGCGCGCGCAGGTGGTATCCTTTATCGTAAGCGCTCAGCCGGGCCGCGCCGGCATCGACCCGGACCATCGGCTCATCGATAAGAAACCCGCCGACAATATGGTTCCTGTCGACAACGAATGAATATCGATATATTATTTAAGACACTATTCCCAGCGAGGTTATATGTCGTCCTTGGTTGCCGAAATCAGCGAAAAAATCCAATTGCTGAGCGCAGAAGAAAAACACGAATTACTGCGCATGCTGTTGCAGGACGTCGACGGCGCCGAAGAGGACGCCGACGAGGCCTGGCGCAATGAAGTGGTACGCCGCGTCAAGGCGATCCGGAACGGCGAAGCGGCGATCAAGGCGCTGCAGGATTGGCAGGAATAAGCCGGGCTGGAACAGATCTGGATAATAAAAAACCGCGATAGGCATATCGCGGTTTTTTTATGTCCGGGCGGGCCTTGATGCCCACCGCAGCGATCGGTTATTTTTTCGCCGCAGTGGCGCGTTTCGCGATCGGCTTGGCCGCAGGCTTCTTGACCGCGGCCTTTTTCGCCGCCGCTTTCGCCGCCGGCTTCGTGCTCACCTTGGTCTCGACCGCCGCGCCATCCACCTCGCCGGCCGCGTCGCTTGCCGCCGCCTTGCCCTTGGCCGCCGGCTTGGCCTTGCGCTCCTCGAACTCGAAGCTGATCTTGCCGTCCTTGGCGCGCGTCAGGAAAGCCTTGAACGGGCGGCGGGTACGCTGCGACACGAAGCCCGGCAGCAGATCGGTCTTGCCGTCGTTCAGCAGCTTGGCCATCTGCTCGGGCAGGATTTCCTGCTGCAGGATGATGCGGCCGCTGCGGAAGTCGCAGGTCTTCGGCTTGGCGACCTGGTTCTGGCACACATACGCCAGGCCCATCTCGTACACGCCGGCGGCGCACTTCGGGCAAGGTCCAAGCGGCGTCTGGCCGGTGAAGTCGACGCCCTCGCCTTCTTCGCCGTCGGCCGCATCCTGGCCGAAATCGAACTCCAGCTTGAAGTTGTTGATGTCTTCGTCGCGCACGATGCGCAGGATCGCCGCGAACGGACGGCCCATCTTCGAGCGGAAGCCCTGCAGCGGACCGATGGTGCGGTTGGCCAGCAGTTCCTCGACTTCGTTGATCTCGAACTGGCGGCTGCCCGGCGTCTTGCTCATCGAGAAGTCGCACTTGGTGCAGGCGAAGCGGCGGTAGTTTTCCTTGACCACGCTGGCGCAGTTCGGGCACGGCGTGCGCAAGGTGGCGTACTCGCCCGGGATCGTGTCGTTGTCGTATTCCTTGGCGCGCTTGACGATGATCTGGGTCATCTGGGCGATTTCACGCATGAATTCTTCACGCGAGATCTTGCCCTTCTCCATTTGCGACAGCTTGTATTCCCATTCGCCGGTCAGTTCCGGCGCCGTCAGTTCGTTCACGCCCAGGCCGCGCAGCAGCGTCATCAGCTGCGACGCCTTGGCCGTCGGGATCAGTTCGCGTCCTTCGCGGATCAGGTATTTCTCGGTCAGCAAGCCCTCGATGATGGCCGCGCGCGTCGCCGGCGTGCCCAGGCCCTTGCCGGCCATGGCGTCGCGCAGCTCGTCCGAGTCGACCAGTTTACCCGCGCCTTCCATCGCCGACAGCAGGGTTGCTTCCGAATAGCGTGCGGGCGGTTTCGTGACCAGGCCGTTCGCCGTGACTTTTTCCGTCAACACCTTTTCGCCCTTGGCAACCGGCACCAGGGTCGCGCCGTCCTTGTCGTCGCCGGTCGTGTCCTTGCCGTAGATGGCGAGCCAGCCCGGATTCGTCATGACCTTGCCCTCGGTCTTGAACTGGTGGCCCGAGACTTCGGTGAAGCGGGTCGTGACCAGGAACTCGGCCGGCGGGAAGAACACGGCCATGAAGCGGCGCGTGACCAGGTCGTACAGCTTTTGTTCCGGCTCGCTCAGGTTTTTCGGTGCGACGCCGGTCGGGATGATGGCGAAGTGATCCGAAATTTTCGTGTTGTCGAAGATGCGCTTGTTTGGCTTGACCCAGCCGTTCTTGCTGATCTGCTTGGCGAACTGGTGGTAGTTATTGTTTTCCGCCAGCGATTCCATCGTCGATTTCACCGTTGCCACGTAGTCTTCCGGCAGGTGGCGCGAATCGGTACGCGGGTAGGTCAGCACCTTGTGCTTCTCGTACAGGGCCTGGGCCAGGCCCAGGGTGTTCTTGGCCGAGAAGCCGAAGCGGCCGTTGGCCTCGCGCTGCAGGGACGTCAAATCGAACAGGGCCGGCGCCATCGAGGTGGTCGGCTTCGATTCCTCGGTGACCACGCCCTGCTTGCCGCGGCAGGCGGCGGCGATCGAATCGGCGGCGGCCTTGCTCCACAGGCGCTCGGCGCGCTTTTCAGGATCGTTTTCGTCCTTCTTGAATTTTTGATCGAGCCAGCGCCCTTCGTAGATGCCGGCCGCGCAGACGAACTCGGCGCGCACTTCCCAGTAGTCGCGCGGGACGAACTTCTTGATCTTTTCTTCGCGCTCGACCACGATCGACAGGGTCGGCGTCTGCACGCGGCCTACCGTCGTCAAGTAGAACCCGCCCTCCTTCGAGTTGAAGGCGGTCATGGCGCGGGTGCCGTTGATGCCGATCAGCCAGTCGGCTTCGGAACGGCAGCGCGCGGCGTCGGCCAGCGGCAGCATTTCTTCGTCGCTGCGCAGTTGCTTGAAGCCTTCGCGGATCGCATTCGCCGTCATCGACTGCAGCCACAGGCGCTTGACCGGCTGCTTGGCTTTCGCATGCTGCGCGATCAGGCGGAAAATCAGTTCCCCTTCGCGCCCCGCGTCACATGCGTTGATCAGGCCGGTGACGTCCTTGCGCTTGATGAGCTTGTTCAGCACTTTGAGGCGCGACTCGGTCTTTGCAATGGGGTTCAGCGCGAAGTGCGGCGGAATCATCGGCAGGTGGGTGAAGCTCCATTTGCCGCGCTTGACGTCGTATTCTTCCGGCACCGCGATTTCCAGCAGGTGGCCGACAGCCGACGACAGGACGTATTCGTCGTTTTCGAAGTACTCATCGTGCTTGGTGAAGCCGCCCAGCGTCTTGGCGATGTCATTCGCGACGGAGGGCTTCTCGGCGATGATGAGGGTTTTGGTCATAGGGTTTCTCGTCGTACTTATATTAGAGGTCGGGCCTGCGCATCATACATGCTCCGGCGGAACCTAGTGTCTTGGTGGTAACAGTCTGGAATAAGCGGCCAATGATAAGCGCGTTATCGCGCAGTTCGCAAGTGGACTCTGCACCTCTGTTGTGCAGGGCAAGCCATTGCCGCGCCGAAAGCGCGCATCGCGCGTCCGCTTTTTTCCCTGCGTGATCGGCAAGGCAAGTGGGGGATTTCCTACACAGGATCGGACACCATTCCGATGGAAGCGGCGCGGCCTTGCGCGCATGATCGGCCTGTTGGCGGCACTCACAGCCGCCGTTTCGATGGGAGGAAGGACCATGAGCGGTAAACACAAGGGCATGGTGAACGACCACGGCCGCAGCGTATCGCGCGAAAAGATGGTGCCGGTGGCCGAAGGCAGCCAGCAAGGCAAGGCGCCGGGCGCGGTGGCGCCGTCGGCGCCGAACTCGCAATCCTGGACGCCGAACGCGGAGCGAGGCCATGCCGGCAATTCCCAGTCGGGATCGCTCGGTGCGCAGCAACAGACGGTGGGCGGCCATCCCGACCGGGGACGTGGCGGCGCGGGTTCCCAGGGCGGCGGCTGGAGTGCGCGCCAGAAAGGCCAGCGCATGCAGGCGCGCGCCGAGGAAGAACGGCTTGGCATGTCGCAGCAGTCCGGCTATGGTGGACTCGAGGGGGACCAGCGCGCCGGCGCGCAAGAATCGGCCATCGGACCGGCGGCGGCGCAGCAGGCCAGCGTGAGCGGTTCGCAGGGAGGCGGACAGCCGAACGAAGCGTCTTCCGACTACGGCAAGGGCAAAGGCTCTTGAGACAGGCAGTCCACGGGCGGCGCCCTGCCCGTGGCGTATTCAGCCAGCTTTTTTCAGCCCGGAAAATTTAAGTCGCTTGCTATCTAATTTTGTACGATGTATATTGAGCGCATGACGAACAAGAACGCCACCGGAAAAGATGCCCTGCTCCGGCTCGACAGCCAGCTGTGCTTCGCCCTGTACTCGGCCAACCTGGCGATGAACAAGGTATACCGCAAGCAGCTGGCCGGCCTCGGCCTGACCTATCCGCAATACCTGGTCATGCTGGTGCTGTGGGAAGGCGATGGCCTGACGGTGTCGGAACTGGGCGAGCGCCTGTTCCTCGACTCGGCCACGCTCACGCCCCTGCTCAAGCGCCTGCAGGCGGCCGGACTGGTGAGCCGCGAGCGCGGTGTCGAGGACGAGCGCCAAGTGCTGGTGCGCCTGACGCCTGACGGCCGTGCGCTGCGCAAGGAAGCGAAGGCGGTGCCCGAGAGCGTGTTCTGCGCCACCGGTTGCCAGCCAGAACAGTTGCAGGCGATCCGGCGCGATCTCGAGCAGTTGCGCGCACGCTTGTCCGAGCATAGCGAATAAGTCTTTGCATCACCTTACCCGCGCAGCTGCATGTTCGACCGAATGAGTAGCGCGCGATTTAATCGACAGCGACACGGTTACGTGGTCCGGCCGCTGCCCCTGTCCACCACGCTTAGGAGAAAAACATGTCCCTCGAAAAAGCCCTGTACGTTGCCCACGCCACCGCCACCGGAGGCCGCGATGGCCGCGCCGTGTCGTCCGACCAGCAGCTCGATATCGCGCTGGCCACCCCGCGCGAACTGGGCGGCGCCGGCGGCGCCGGCAGCAATCCCGAGCAGCTGTTTGCGGCCGGTTACGCAGCCTGCTTCATGGGCGCCATGCAATTCGTGGCCGCCAAGGACAAGCTGGCCTTGCCTGCCGACACCACGATCGCGGGCCACGTCGGCATCGGTCCGATCCCGACCGGCTTCGGTATCGAAGTGACACTGGATATCTCGGTTCCCGGCCTGCCGCGCGAGACCGTGGAAGCGCTGGTGCAGAAGGCGCACATCGTCTGCCCTTATTCGAACGCGACCCGCGGCAACATCGACGTCACCCTGAACGTGCTGTAATTTGTTCTGACAGCACCAAGCAAAACGGCCTGCTGAAAGCAGGCCGTTCGTCATTCGGTGCAGCGGAAACGCTTTATACCAATCAGTGCAACAGGCGCGGCGCCTGTTCGTCGTCGGAACCGAACCAGTCGTCGAACATCAGCGCGTCCGGCTCCTTGCCCTGGCTCCACATCAGCATCAGCACGATGATCTTCAGCTTGCTCAGCGTGACCGGCGATTCGTCGACCGCGAGCGCGCGCTCGATGATGATTTCGCGCTGCACGGGACTGATCAGGCAAGCGCTTTCGAGGAACTGGATGAAGCCGATCGCTTCGCTGCCGAGTTCGAGGTATTCCTCGTCCACGTAGTAGCGGGTGCCGGTGGAGGCGACCACGTCGGCCAGCTCTTCGGCAGCCATTTCATTCAAACCCGTAAGCCAATCGATGGCCTCGCAGATCTCGAAGTCGTCGAAGCCGACAGCGGAGAGTTTGCGTGCCAATGCGGCCGGCTCGGGGCAGGCGTCGGGACGATAGTACGTCTCGTAGAGGTAGACCAGGATGTCGAACATAGTGACGCTACTGTAGCAGCTAAGCTCGTCACGGCACAAGCTTGCCGAGCGCGTGTGCCGCACGTCCACGCAATTCGTCGTTTTTCGGCCTTATCGCTTCGTATAGCAGTCTGGCCAATTGTCGCGTTTGCGTGCGGTTTGGACATGCCGCTTTGCGTATTCGGATCGGCATTTCAGGTGGCCACGCGCTGCACCTTTCCACCCGGCAGGCGTTCCAGCAAACCCGCCATTTCCAGCGCCAGCAGCTCCAGGCTCAGCGCGCCCACCGTGCTGCCCGAGCGCAGCAGCAACGTGTCGATGTCGACCGGCTCGTGGCCGAGGTGGGCGAGCAGTCCGAGACAGGTTGTCTCAGTCGGCATCGCCCCCGCCGGCGCGGCCGGGCGGCGCACGAGCGCCAGCACCTCGCGCAGGTCGTCGATGCTGTCGACCAGGCGCGCGCCTTCGCGTATCAGCTTGTGGCAACCCTTGGCCAGCGGCGCGTGGATGGAACCGGGCATGGCGAACACCTCGCGGTTCTGGTCGACGGCGACGTGGGCCGTGATGAGGGAGCCCGAGCGCGCCGCCGCTTCCACCACCAGCACGCCTGCCGACAGGCCGCTGATGATCCGATTTCGCTTGGGGAAATTGCTCGCACTTGGAGCCGTGCCCGGCGGATATTCGCTGACGATGCAGCCGCTACGGGCGATGCGTTCCCAGAGCACGCGATTGCGCATGGGATAAATGATATCGGGCCCGGTGCCGACCACGGCGACCGTGGAGCCGGCGCCATCGAGCGCGCCTTCGTGGGCGGCGGCATCGATGCCCAGCGCCAGCCCGGACACGATGCAGACGCCGTCCTGCGACAGGCTGCGCGCGAAGCTGCTGGCGTTGGCCTTGCCCTGCACGGTGGCGTTGCGGCTGCCGACGATTGCCAGTGCGCGCCGGCCGAGCAAACCGGCCTGCCCTTTTATATAGAGCAGCAGCGGCGGATCGGGAATGCCGGCCAGCACCCGCGGGTAGCCGGCATCGCCCAGGGCGAGCACTGCCTGGCCTGGACCGGCAGCCCATGCCAGGGCGGCAGCGCGCAAGCGGGGAATGGAAGGCGATGGCGGCGCGCGCAGGGCGCGCGCCACGGCAGGTGAGACATGCTCGGCCAGGGCGCCGTGGCCGGCCGCGAAAATGGCGGCCGGTGAACCGAAGGCGTCGAGCAGCAGCTTGGCAGTGAAGGCCCCCACACCGCTCGCCTCTTGCAGGCGCAGCCAGCCGGTGAGTTGTTCGATGCGTTCATCGCTGCCGCTGGCGGTGGTGGGGTCCGTGTCCTGCACGGTGGATTTACTCCGGTGATTTCGCCACGTCGCCGACTTCCACCGGCGCCGTCACTTGCATGATCAGGCCGTAGGAAACGCGCCCGAACACTCGGAAGATGAACAGGCTGCCATACTGCTCATCGGGAAGCTTGATTGTCGCGCGGCCCATGCCCAGGAAGCCCTTGCGGCCTTCCGGGTCCGGCACCGTCTTCCCAAAATGATAGAGCTGCAAAACGGAGCCGACGTCGAGTCCATCAATCGAACCCCGATTGACAGTCACGACCTGGCTTTGTCCGGCATGGCGCACGCCCGCATAAATCGACATCACGCGCGCATCGACCGCTTGCTGCGGCGGGTGCGGCACGTAGTTGCGCACGGCCGGCGGCGGCGCCGGGACCAGGCGGTCGCCCACGCCCATCTCGCTCACCGAGCTCGACACCGTAAAGGTGTGCACGTCGACGCCCGGCGTGGCCGCCTTGGCCAGCGCCACCGTGCCGACATAGACCGCTTCATGCGCGAGCACGGCGCCGGTCTGCGGATCCTTCAATGGGCCGCCGGGGCGGAATACCTGGAAGCTGGTGACGCCGTTCAATTCGCCGCGCACATAGACGCGGTCGCCGGCGCCGAGGTAGACGTGGTTTTCTTCCGAAGCGGCAATGCGCGGCGCGCTCGCCAGCTGGTCTTTCTCGATGATCAGCGGCTGGGTCAGGTAAGGCTCGATGACGCCGGCCGGGATCGACTGCACGGCGTCGTTGTCCAGGCCTTCGCTGCGCACCTGGGGCGACAGGCGCAGCAGCGGCGGTTCGCCGCGGCCATCGCCCTCGCCCGGCTTGCTCAGCGACAGGCGCCCGGTCTTGCGGTCGAAGTAGACGATCTGGCCCGGATAGATCCAGTGCGGGTTGCGGATTTCATCGCGGTTCATGCCCCACACCTGGGGCCAGCACCAGGGATGCTGGAGGAAGGTGCCGGAAATATCCCACAGGGTATCGCCCTTGACGACGCGATGCTGGTCCGGCGCATTTGGCTTGAAGGCGCATTCGGCGGCCTGGACAGGGCCGGCGACGGCACACGCAACGAGCGCCGCCACTGCAGCGCGGGTCACGACTGTGCTAAAATTTTTCATTGAAGACGTCCGTAAAGTGCGGCATTGAGACGGAATTTGACACGGAATGTGTCGCGGTACTACCTGGCTGCGTCCGTCACCTTGGCAGCCGCGGCGCCAGAGACAGCACGCTAGCACGCTCCTGACCGCCAGGCGGATCACGAAGAGTTGCCGAACTGAATCAAATTCTGCACATAAATCCTTGAACTAGCAAGATAAACCGCGTCCTGCAGCAGGGGGACCGTGTTGCATTCATGCTCGTGCGCGCCGCAGTACCCCGTTGCCGCCCGCATCCGTTAATCCTTATTCAACTGTTACCGAATACCTATATGGCCCTCCTGAATATCCTGCGCTATCCCGACCCACGCCTGCACAAGATTGCCCAGCCGGTGAGCGAATTCGGCGCGCGTCTTGCCACGCTGGTGGCCGACATGGCCGAGACGATGTACGACGCGCCGGGCGTTGGCCTGGCCGCAACCCAGGTCGACGTGCACGAGCGCGTGGTCGTGATCGACGTGTCGGAAACCCACGACGCGCTGCTGGTCTTTGTCAACCCGGAAATCACCTGGGCCAGCGAAGAGCGCCAGGTCTACGACGAAGGCTGCCTGTCGGTGCCGGGCATCTACGACGGCGTCGAGCGTCCGGCGCGCGTGAAGGTGCGCGCCCAGGATGCCAAGGGCGACTTCTTCGAGATGGAATGCGAAGGCTTGCTGGCCGTCTGCATCCAGCACGAAATGGATCACCTGATGGGCAAGGTCTTCGTCGAATACCTGTCGCCGCTCAAGCGCAACCGCATCAAGGCCAAGCTGCAGAAGGAAGAGCGCGGCATGGAACGCGAAGCCTCGCTGCGCGTCGCCGGCCGCCGCCACTGAGGCGCGCGCATGAAAGTTGTTTTCGCCGGCACGCCGGAGTTTGCCGCTGTCGCCCTGCGCCGCCTGATCGACGCCGGCTTCGAGATCCCACTGGTGCTGACCCAGCCCGACCGCCCGGCCGGGCGCGGCATGCAGCTGCAAGCATCCGCCGTCAAGCAAGTGGCGCTCGAGCATGGCATCGCTGTCGCGCAGCCGCTGTCGCTGCGCACCGATAGCAAGGACCCGCAGCGCGCGCGGGAGGCATCCGACGCGCACGCACGCCTGGTCGCGCTCGATTACGACGTGATGGTGGTGGCGGCCTACGGCCTGATCCTGCCGCGCAGCACGCTCGACATCGCGCCTTGCATCAATATCCACGGCTCCCTGCTGCCCCGCTGGCGCGGCGCCGCACCGATCCACCGCGCCATCGAAAGCGGCGACCTGGAGACCGGCGTGACCATCATGGGCATGGAAGAAGGCCTCGATACCGGGCCGATGATGCTGGTCGAACGCGTGGCGATCGCCGATACCGACACCACCGGCAGCCTGCACGACAAGCTGGCGGCGCTGGGCGGCGGCATGATCGTCGAGGCGCTGCGGCGTATGGAACGTGGCGAGCTGGCGTCCACCCCGCAGCCGGAAGCCGGCGTGACGTATGCGGCCAAGATCGCCAAGGAAGAAGCGAAGCTCGACTTCACATTGCCGGCCGTCGACCTGTGGCGCAAGGTAAGGGCGTTCAATCCCTTCCCGGCGGCGCAGGGGACGGTGAATGGGACGGTCGTGAAGATCTGGGGGGCGGCATTGGCGGAGGGTTCCGGGCTTGCGGGCAAGGTGCTGTCGGCCAATGCGCAGGATGGCATCGTGGTCGCCTGCGGCAAAGGCGCGCTGTGCTTGCTGGAGTTACAAAAGCCGGGCGGCAAGCGACTGCCGGCGGCGGAGTTCTTGAAGAGCTTTGCCCTCGAAGGACAGCAATTCGTCTGATACGGACGTGATGCCGACCATACGGTGGGCACGGGGTGCCCACGTGGCAGCGCCGACGAAATTCACATACCCAAATTAAAAACGCGCCCTCGGGCGCGTTCGATGACAATCAATTGCCGGCTGCTTCCGCAGCGCGCTGCGCGTCCATATGTTCGCGCAAGACCTGATTGATGCGGGTCTGGTAGCCTGGACCGGCTGCCTTGAACCACTCCAGCATGTCGACATCGAGGCGGATCGTGACGATCTGCTTGACGCCCACTACTTGCTGCTTAGGTGATGCTACCTGTGCTGCTACATGGTTCTGCACCATCGACTGATCCCAATCGGGTTCGTACTCTTTGTTCATGCAATCATCCCGTCTCTTTTAAAGCCTGCCACATTCCTCGTGGCATTCATTTATTGTCGTCGCTGTATGTATCCGCAACATTGCTGAATCGTCGGGTTTTGTAACGTCGTGTAACAATCGATCGCATAAACACATAACGATACAATCTTCCTTCCTCCGGCCCCGGCAGCGGAAAGCCCAGCCTGTGATGACGTATAATTTCAGACCGCCCGAACTGCGTCCGCGCCTGCGCACGCCCATTGAAAGCCCGCCATGACTGCCCCGAAACACGCCCCCTCCCCGATCGAAATCCAGCTGCGCGACATTCTGGCGCGCCGCATCATGATCCTGGATGGCGCGATGGGCACCATCATCCAGCAGTACCAGCTCGACGAAGCCGCCTACCGCGGCGGCCCCGGCGGCCGCTTCGCCGATTTCGCCGCACCGGCCGGTGCGGGCAACCGCGCGCTTTTCGTGAAGGGCAACAATGAATTGCTGACGCTGACCCAGCCGCAGGTAATCCAGGAAATCCACGAACGCTACCTCGCGGCCGGCGCTGACCTGATCGAAACGAACACCTTCGGCGCCACGGGCGTGGCCCAGGACGACTACCACATGGGCCACCTGGCCTATGAAATGAACGTCGAAGCCGCCAGGCTCGCGCGCGCCGCCTGCGACAAGTATTCCACGCCTGAGAAGCCGCGCTTCGTTGCCGGCGCCCTCGGCCCGACCCCGAAGACCGCCTCGATCTCGCCCGACGTCAACGACCCGGCGGCGCGCAACATCACTTTCGACCAATTGGTCACGAGCTACCACGAGCAGGTGCGCGGCCTGGTCGACGGCGGCGTCGATGTGCTGCTGGTCGAAACCATCTTCGACACCCTGAACTGCAAGGCGGCGCTGTTCGCGATCGACCTGTATTTCGACGAGCACCCGGGCCTGCCGCGCAAACCGATCATGATCTCGGGCACCGTCACCGACGCCTCGGGCCGCATCCTGTCGGGCCAGACCGTGGAAGCCTTCTGGAATTCGGTGCGCCACGCCCGGCCGCTGACCGTCGGCCTGAACTGCGCCCTCGGCGCGGCGCTGATGCGTCCGTATGCCGAGGAGTTGTCGCGCATCGCCGACACCTTTGTCTGCATCTACCCGAATGCCGGCCTGCCTAATCCAATGAGCGATACCGGCTTCGACGAACTGCCGGCCGATACCTCGGCCCTGCTGCGCGAATTCGCCGATGCCGGTTTCGTCAACATCGCCGGCGGCTGCTGCGGCACCACGCCGGAACACATCCAGGCCATCGGCGAACTGTTGTCGACCGCCGCGCCACGCGCGATTCCCGACGTGCCGGTGGCCATGCGCCTGTCGGGCCTGGAGCCGTTCACGGTGGACGAGGCCTCGCTGTTCGTCAACGTCGGCGAGCGCACCAACGTCACCGGCTCGAAGGCGTTCGCCCGCATGATCCTGAACGAGCAGTTCGACGAAGCCTTGTCGGTGGCGCGCCAGCAGGTGGAAAACGGCGCGCAAGTCATCGACATCAACATGGACGAGGCGATGCTCGATTCGCAGGCGGCGATGACGCGCTTCCTGAACCTGATCGCCTCGGAACCGGATATCTCGCGCGTGCCGATCATGATCGACTCCTCGAAATGGAGCGTGATCGAGGCCGGCCTGAAATGCGTGCAGGGCAAGGCCATCGTCAACTCGATCTCGATGAAGGAAGGCGAGGAAGAATTCCTGCGCCAGGCGGTCCTGTGCCGCCGCTACGGCGCCGCCGTGATCGTGATGGCCTTCGACGAGATGGGCCAGGCCGACACCTTCGAGCGCAAGGTCGAGATCTGCAAGCGCGCCTATGAGGTGTTGACGCAGAAGGTCGGCTTCCCGCCGGAAGACATCATCTTCGACCCCAACATCTTTGCGATCGCCACCGGCATCGAAGAGCACAACAACTACGCCAACGACTTCATCAACGCCACGCGCTGGATCCGCAAGAACCTGCCGCACGCCAAGGTATCGGGCGGCGTGTCGAACGTGTCGTTCTCGTTCCGCGGCAACGACCCGGCGCGCGAAGCCATCCACACCGTGTTCCTCTACCACGCGATCCAGGCCGGCATGACCATGGGGATCGTGAACGCCGGCATGGTCGGCGTCTACGACGACTTGCCGCTTGCATTGCGCGAGCGCGTGGAGGACGTGGTGCTGAACCGCCGCGAGGATGCCACCGAGCGCATGATCGAGTTCGCCGGCACCCTGAAGGCCGGCGGCGGCAAGCAGGAGCAGAACCTGGAGTGGCGCAACGCGCCGGTGGAAAAGCGCCTGGCGCACGCGCTGGTGCATGGCATCACGCAATGGATCGTGGAAGACACCGAGGAAGCGCGCCAGGCCGTGCTGGCCGCGAACGGACGCCCGATCAATGTCATCGAAGGCCCGCTGATGGCCGGCATGGACATCGTCGGCGACCTGTTTGGCCAAGGCAAGATGTTCCTGCCGCAGGTGGTGAAATCGGCGCGCGTCATGAAGCAGGCCGTGGCCCACCTGGTGCCGTATATCGAAGAAGAAAAAGCGCGCGAAGAAGCACGCACCGGCATCGTGGCCAAGCCGAAAGGCAAGATTGTGATCGCCACCGTGAAGGGCGACGTCCACGACATCGGCAAGAACATCGTCTCGGTGGTCCTGCAGTGCAATAACTTCGAGATCGTGAACATGGGCGTAATGGTGCCCTGCTCCGACATCCTGGCGAAAGCCAAGGAAGAGAACGCCGACATCGTCGGTCTGTCCGGCCTGATCACGCCTTCGCTCGAAGAAATGGCCCACGTGGCACGTGAGATGCAGCGCGACCCTTGGTTCCGCGAGCGCCAGATTCCGCTGCTGATCGGCGGCGCCACCACCAGCCGCGCACACACGGCCGTAAAGATCGCGCCGCACTACGATGGCCCGGTGGTGTACGTGCCGGATGCCTCGCGTTCGGTGTCGGTCGGGCAGTCGCTGCTGACCGAAGACACGCGCGCCCAGTACATGGCCGAGATCAAGGCCGACTACGAGCGCATCCGCGTCCAGCACGCCAGCAAGAAGGCGCTGCCGACGGTCACGCTGGCGCAGGCGCGCGCGAACAAGGCCAAGCTGGACTTCGCTCCGCTCAAGCCGAAGTTCATCGGACGCCGTTTGTTCAAGAACGTCGACCTCGGCACGCTGGCACGCTACATCGACTGGGGCCCCTTCTTCCAGACCTGGGACCTGGCCGGCCCCTACCCGGCCATCCTCACCGATGAAGTCGTCGGCGAAGCGGCGACCAGGGTGTTCGCCGAAGGCCAGGCGATGCTGAGGAAAATCATCGAAGGCCGCTGGCTGACGGCGAACGGCGCCATCGCCCTGCTGCCGGCCAACACCGTGCGCGATGACGACATCGAGATCTATACCGACGAATCGCGCGCGCAAGTGGCGTTCACCTGGCACGGCCTGCGCCAGCAGGGCGTCAAGCCGGTGGTCGACGGCGTGCAACGCCCAAACCAGTGCCTGGCCGACTTCATCGCGCCGAAGGACTCGGGCATTGCCGACTACATCGGCATGTTCGCCGTCACGGCGGGACTGGGCATCGAGAAGCACGAGCAGCGCTTCGAGGATGCGCACGACGATTACTCGTCGATCATGCTCAAGGCCCTGGCCGACCGCCTGGCCGAAGCCTTTGCCGAATGGCTGCACGAGCGCGTGCGTACCGATCTGTGGGGCTATGCGACGGGCGAAGACCTGGACAATGCGGAACTGATAGCCGAGGAATATGTCGGCATCCGCCCGGCGCCCGGCTACCCGGCCTGCCCGGAGCACACGGTCAAGAAGGAATTGTTCGACACCCTGCAGGCCGAAGAGATCGGCATGCAATTGACCGAGTCCTACGCCATGTATCCGGGCGCGGCGGTGTCGGGCTTCTACTTCTCGCACCCGGAGTCGAAGTACTTCGTGGTCGGCAAGATCAACGCCGACCAGGTCGAGGACATGGCCCAGCGCCGCGGCATGGACAAGCTGGACGTCGAGCGTCACCTGGCGCCGAATTTGTCCTAAGGCCTCGTGGCAGCAGGAAGCAGGAAGCAGAGGGTCGCAGGGCCGGCGGCATAGCCGTCCACCCTACCGAACTGCGGCATCAACGAACTTTTTTGCTACCGCATTGCCTAACTCCAGGGACCGTGGTCCGCAAAGGAGAACATCATGGCAATCCATCTTTCCACCAGACGCTGGCAGGACCAGGCAATCCTGCTGCTGGGCGTCTGGCTATTCGTCTCGCCCTGGGTGCTGGGCTACCCGAGCGCATCGCCGCCGGCGGTGAATGCCTTCATCGCGGGCGCCATCATCGCGGCGCTGGCCTCGTTCGATCTCTACAAGACCTACGTCTGGGCCGTGCTCGTGAACATCGTGGTGGGCGCCTGGGTGGCGGTGTCGCCGTGGCTGGTCGATGTCATTGCCGACCGCACCATGAGCGCCAGCATGCTGACGGTCGGACTGGCCACCATCGTGCTGGGCCTGTGGGAAATGCGCACCGATCCGGATTTGCACCAGCAGTGGATCGGGACCTAGGCCGCTGAGGCGGCGTCAAGCAGGGTGGGCACGGGGCGCCCCCCCTGCCTGGCCACCGCGCGTGGCCTGAAATACCCATTACAAGGCGTACCGCACCACCTTCTCGCTCCACGCGAAGGCCGCCATCTCCAGCTCCACCAATTCATCCCCGCTGTCGGCCAATTCCCCCAGTACCGGCAGCATCTCGTCGCCCTCGTCCATCCGCTCGAGCGACTCCGTCAGGCGCAGCAGTTCGCCGAAGAAGCCGCCGCGCTTGACCAGCGCATTCGCCACTTCCTCGCTCACGCGGATCTGCTCGACCAGGTCGGCCATCGGCACCGCGAACAGCGCATCCATCAGCGACATGATGCCGACCGTGAAGGCGACATCGGCCACTTGCCGCTGGCCCGGGCGCAGGCGTTGCGCCAGCAGCTCCATCAGGCGCGCGCGGGTGCTGGCCAGCATCAGCAGGGGCGTCTGCGTGTGGCCGCGCGTATCCGGCTCGGCGTACAGCATGATCTGCAGCCAGCGCTGCAGCTGGCGCCGGCCCAGCACGATCAGCGCCTGGCTCAGCGAATCGATGCGCTGGCGCAGGCCGGCCGCCGGCGTGTTCACGATGCGCAGCACGTTCACCGACAGCGAGGCGTCGCGCTTGATGGCGCGCTCGATCTCGATGTTGTCGGCATCCGAGGTCACCAGCTGCAGCAAGTCCATCACCGCCATTTGCGAGGGCGAGAGCTTGCGCCCGGCCATCACCGACGGCTTGGCAAAATAATAGCCCTGGAAGTAATCGAAGCCGAGATCGAGGCAGGTGCGGTATTCGGCCTGGCTCTCGACCTTTTCGGCCACCAGGCGCTTGCCGGTTCCGCGCAGGCGCGGCACCAGCGCCAGCATGGTCACCACCGGCGTGGCGCGCAAGTCCACCTTGACGAAGTCGAGCAGCGGCAGCAGGCGGCCCAGGCGGTTGCCGTGGCTGGAGGCTTCGGCCGCGAAGCGGAAACCGTGGCCGGCCAGTTCGGCCAGGCGCCACAGCACGGCGTCGGTCGCTTCCACCGAAGCGGTCAGTTCAAGCACGGTGCGCTCGCGCGGCAGGAAGGCGAAGATGTCGCTCATCAGGACATCGGTATCGACGTTCAGGAAGGCGCAGGCATCGCCCACCGCGCGCGGCAGGCCGAGCTGGGCCGCATGGGCCAGCACGCCGGCGCTGGCGGCCAGGCCGGAATCGATGTCGGCATTGCCCTCGGCGCGAGCACGGAACAGCAGCTCGTAGCCGAACAGCGCCTGGTTGCGGTCGAGCAGCGGCTGGCGCGCCAGGTAGAAATTACGGAGCTGCAGAGGCGGGGATGCCTGGTCGAGGCTGGCGGTATCGGTCATCGCGGTCCCGGATGAGGTGTAAGCCGCCCACTCTACCGCATTCCCAGCAATTAGTGGATTTTTGGCATCACCATCCGGCAAAAAAAGATGCCGTAATGCCAAATCAAACCAGCAGCGGCGCCCCATCCACGAACAGTTTCAGTTCCCCGGGAAGGAAGTGGGTCCAGGCCTCGTTGTTCGTCAGCGGTTCCGTGACGATGATGGCGACCCGGTCGTTCGGCGTCGTCACCTGGGAAAAGTCGACCGACAAGTCTTCGTCGGACAGGCAGGCCGCGGTGAACGGGTACTGGCGCACGATGTAGCAGAGCTTGGTCGAGCAGTGCGCGAACAGCGCGGCGCCGTCGGACAGCATCATGTTGAAGGTGCCGTAGGCGGCGATCTCGCACACCAGCGCTTGCAGGGCCGCGTGCAGGTCTTCGCGCGCTGGCAGGCTGTCGCCGAAGCGGCGCCGCAGTTGCTGCAGCAGGTAGCAGAAGGCAAGCTCGCTGTCGGTGTCGCCGACCGGGCGGAAGGCGCCATCGAGCGCTGGTGCGAATTCCTTCAGGTCGCCATTGTGGGCAAAGACCCAGTAGCGGCCCCAGAGTTCGCGCACGAAGGGATGGCAGTTTTGCAGCGCCACCTGGCCTTGCGTCGCCTTGCGGATGTGGGCGATGACGTTGGTCGACTTGATCGGGTAACGCTTGATGAGCTCGGCAATCGGCGACGCGATCGCGGCCTGGTGGTCGACGAAGTGGCGTACGCCGGCGCCCTCGAAGAAGGCGATGCCCCAGCCATCGTGGTGGGTGTCGGTGCGGCCGCCGCGGTGGGCGAACCCGGTGAAGGAGAACACAATGTCGGTCGGGACATTGCAGTTCATTGCAAGAAGTTGGCACATGGCGGGCAGCTTACCATGGGGCCTTGCGGGCAGGAGCGGCATCGGGCACCTGCGCTGGGCCGCTCCTTGGATGCCGCCATTACGGGCGGCGCGTTGTGCTCGATGGACTCGACCCGATGCGCCTTAATGCAGCACCACCGGTTGGCTCATCAGGGTGTCGTAGGAGCCGAGGAAATCGTCGATTTCTTCCATGGTGGGCTCGCTTGCGATCAGGTTGTTGACGTCGCGCCGGAACGATTGCGCCAGTTTTCCGCCGATGAACGCTTCGCGGCGGCCGGCTTTGTCGACGATTTCGTAACCGCCGAAGCGCAGGGCTTCGAGGTCGCGATCGACGCCAAATTCGACCACGCTGTACTGTTCGCTGTTGTAGATCATGTTCATGATGATTCCTTCTCTTGATCAGAGTGTTGGACCAGCCACGCGGCGGCGGGCGGCTGGTTTCGACTTCAGTGAAGAGGTGGGGCTGCGCGAACCGATTTCAAGTGTGCCGGTCCGGCGTCAGTGATAACAATTGATCGTATGGTGCGCTGCTTAACCATGATCGCAACTGACCCAGGTGTTCGCTGCCGGCCAGGCCGATGAACAGGCGTTTCGGGTGCTGGCGCAACAGACGATTCAATGTAACACGCATCACCAGATTTCCCGCGCAGCAAAGGCAACCGGGCGCGATGCGTGACAGCAGCAGCGTTGGAGAAGGTTCGAGCAGGAGTGTGCCGTCGGGCAGGCCTTCGAGAATGACGCCAACGGCGCCCTCCCCTTGCCCGTCATGATCGACGAGGGCGGCGATCGCCGCCTCGCGCCGGCCGGCGCCAGGGCCGGTGACGATGGTGGTGCGGATCAGGCTAGCGGCCGGCAGTGTTCACCCGCCGCGCTTGCCGAGCTTGCCCGGCTCGACGCCCAGCTGCTTGAGCTTGCGGTACAGGTGGGTCCGTTCGAGGCCGGTCTTCTCGGCCACGCGCGTCATGCTGCCGCCTTCGCGCCCGAGGTGGTGTTCGAAGTACATGCGCTCGAAGGCGTCGCGCGCTTCGCGCAGCGGCAAATCGAACGAGAGCGTGTAGCCCTGGGTCTCGCCGTGGCCGACCACGCCCACACGCGCGCCGTTGACAGGGGCCGGCATCGGCTGCGGTGCGTACATCGGGCTGCTGGCCACCGGCGCGGCTTCCATCACCGGCGGCGGCATCGCCGGACGCGGCGGCGGGCTCGGCGCGCGCGCCACTTCCTGGGCGCGGGTCAGGCCGCCCTGCACCGCCTTCAGCAGCTTTTGCAGCGCGATCGGCTTTTCCAGGAAATTCAGGGCGCCGATGCGGGTGGCCTCCACCGCGGTATCGATGGTGGCGTGGCCCGACATCATAATCACCGGCATGGTCAGCAAGCCGTCGCGCTGCCATTCCTTGAGCAGCGTGACGCCGTCGGTATCGGGCATCCAGATATCGAGCAGGACCAGGTCGGGTGCGCCGGCCGCGCGTGCTTCGCGCGCCTGCTGCGCGTTTTCTGCCAGCGTGATTGCGTGGCCTTCGTCTCCCAAAATTTCCGAGAGCAGCTCGCGGATGCCCATTTCATCATCGACTACGAGTATGTTCGCCATCTTTTGCCTTCCGTCTCCGCCCGTTTTAACGTTCGTGATTTTATGCCTGAATTACACTTCGGCCAAGTTCGCCTCTTGTGCTAACTTTAACAGCAAAATGAATACCGACGCGCCACTTCCGTCCGGACGGTTCTGAATATCGATGCGGCCGCCATGTTCGTCGACGATCTTTTTCACCATCGGCAGGCCGAGGCCGGTGCCGCGCGCCTTCGATGTCACATACGGTTCGAACGCGCGCGCCAGGATTTTCGGCGCGAAGCCGGGGCCGTTGTCCATGATCGCCAGGCGCACCGCGATGCCGGCCGCGCCGTCGGCGCCGGTGTAGTGGATGGTCTCGGTGGCGATGTCGATGCGCGGCGGCGGCGCATCGGGTCCGCGGTCGGCCAGCGCATCCTGGGCGTTCTGCAGCAGGTTGTGGATCACCTGGCGCAGCTGGGTGGCGTCGCCCATCACCTGCGGCAGGTTCGGCGCCAGCGCGGCGTGGATGATGTCGGAGGCGTCCTCGGCCAGGTACAGGTTCAGGATCTGCCCGATCAGCGCGTTCAGGTCGAGCGGCTCCAGCACCGCCGGCGGCGTGCGCGCGTAGTCGCGGAAGTCGTCGACCATGCGCTTCATGGCGTCGACCTGGTTCACGATGGTCGACGTGGCGCGCGCCAGCAGGGCCGCGTCGCCGGCGTCGAGCTTGTCCTCGAGCTTCATCTGCAGGCGCTCGGCCGAGAGCTGGATGGGGGTGAGCGGGTTCTTGATTTCGTGCGCCAGGCGGCGCGCCACCTCGCCCCAGGCCACCGAGCGCTGGGCCGAGATCACGTCGGAGATATCGTCGAACACCACGATGAAGCCGCTGCCCGCCCCCACCGGCAGGCGCGAGCCGCGCGCCAGCAGGGTGGTGTCGTGGTCTTCGCCGGGACGCGGGATCTCGATCTCCTGCTGCCAGTGGGTGCGCTGGCGCGCGCTGCCGGCGGCCGACTGCGCGCTTTGCGTCGAAAACGCGCGCGTCACGCAGTTGGCGAACACTTCCAGCCCGCCGATCCTGTGCAGCGGCCCGGTGAGGCTGCAGTGCTCCATCTGCAGGATGCGGCAGGCGGCGTCGTTCGAATTGACCACCGTGCCTTCGCCATCGAGCACCAGCACCCCGGCCGACATGTTCGCCAGCACCGACTCCAGGTGGGCCTTGGCGCTTTGCAGGGCCGAGCGGTTGCGCTCGACGGCGCTCCTGGCCTCGAACAGCTGGCCGGTCATGGCGTTGAAGGATTGCGTGAGCGTGCCGAGTTCGTCGCTGGTCTCGACGATCGGGCGCGGCGACAAGTCGCCTTCGGCCACCGCCTGCGTGCCCTCGGCCAGCACCAGCAGCGGCTGGGCCAGGTTCCCGGCGATCAGCACCGCGCTGCCGATGGCGCCGAAGATCGCCAGCAGCAGGGTCAAGGTCAGGGTCCGGATGTACATCTGCTGCAGGCCGTCGCGCGCCACCGAACGCTGGCGGTATTCGCTGAAGGCGCTGCGCAGGACTTCGGCATTCGTGGCCAGGTTCACCGGCACCGCCTGCATCATCTGCAGGTAGCGCGGCGCCATGCCGGGCGGTTCGGGCACGGCCAGCACCACGCGCAGGCGCAGGCCGGTGGCGGCGTCGAGCGCGGTCGGGGCCAGCGCGCTGGCGTCGCGGAAGTCGAGTTCGATGCCGCCCTCGGGCCGCGCGTAACCGCCCGGCATGGCGGCCTGGCGCAGCATCTGCGGGCTCGGCAGGTCGGGCGTAAGGTCGGCGCGCCGGTCTTCGCTGGCGCTGGCCATCAGCTTGCCGTCGGCGTCGATCAGGATCGCGCTCTGCATGCCGTCGATGCCGTGGATCGCCTGCGACAGGGCCAGCTGGGCGCCGAAGTCGCTCTGTCCGGAGAGGGTCGCCGACACGGTCTGGGCGCTGGCCACGAGGTCGGCCTGGGCTTCGTCGAGCGCGGCGCGGCCCAGGTTCAGGCCCGAGGACAGCGCGGCCTCGATCTTGACGTCGAACCAGGATTCGATCGAATGCGAGACGAACTGCACCGACACCATGAAGATCACCAGGCCGGGCAGGATGCCGATGCCGGCGAACAGCAGCACCAGGCGCGCCATCAGGCGCGAGCCGAAGCGCTTGGCCTTGTAGCGCGAATACAGGCGCCCCAGAGCCACCACCACCAGGATCAGCAGCAAGAAGGCGATGGTGGCGTTCAGCCCCAGCAGCCAGGAATAGTAGCGGTCGAAGAAGCCCGAGTTTTCCGAGGCCGAGGCGAGCAGGAACAGCAGGATCGAGACGACCGCCCCGCCGACCACCAGCGCGTAGCGCAGGGCCTGGTTCACGCCTTGGCTCCCTTACTCCGCACGGTAATTGAAGGTCTTCCTGTTCGAGGCGAGGCGCCAGTCGGCATTCGAGAAGGCGCTCACCTGCAGCGGTTTCTGCAGGTAGTCGCGGTCCATGAACATGCGCAGGCTGACCTCGTAGGTCTCGCCGTGCTTCAGCGAGCCTTTTTGCGCGATCGACCAGCGGCCCGGGCGGCGAATCTGGAACATCGCCTCGTCCAGGGTCTGGAAGGTTTGCTGGACGCTGCCCACCGCCGCCACGTAGTACTGGCGCAGCAGGACGTCGTAGGAGATGCTGACCGTGCGCTTGGCGAACACGGCGCGCTCGTCGCGCCAGTACCAGCGCGGGCGCACCAGTTCGATCTCGGTGGTGAAGTAGAGCTTGACGCCATGCTGCAAGGCGTCCTCGAGTTCGCGGCTCAGGTCGAAGGAATAATTGGCGGCGAGGCGGTAGCCGTCGTCGCCGGCCTCGATTTTCGCCATCGTGATGTCGATCCCGTCGGCCGCCTGCGCCGTTGCGCACGCGAAGACCAGCAGCAACTGGCAGGCGAGGAGGCGGAAAAATCGTAAAGTCACAGGTGGCCGGAACCTAAATTAATCGAGCGTTGTGGAGCCTTGTTACGGGGCGCTTTGATACACGCTCCGTTACTTACGCCCCCTTCTTGTGGAAGAGCGCATAGAACAGACCGTCATGATCGAGCCCGGCGCCGCTTACGGGAAGCAGCTGGCCTGGCGCATCGAGGCGGGTGGCGTCGTGGTGGCGCGCCGCGAACGCGGCCGCCTGCGCCTCCGATTCCTGGGGCCAGAGCGAACATGTCACAAACAGCAATTTACCATCGGGCCGCAGCATCTGCCAAAGATTGTCGAGTATCTGCGCGGAAAGTGTTGTAAGTTGGCGCGTGTCGGTCTTGCGGCGCAGCCAGCGGATATCCGGGTGGCGGCGCACGATGCCCGAGGCCGTGCACGGCACGTCGGCCAGGACACGATCGTATTGACGCCCATCCCACCAAGCGGCCGTTTGCGCTTCGGCGGCCACCAGGGCGGCCTCCAGGCCCAGGCGGCCGAGATTCTCGCCCACCCGTTTCAGGCGCTGCGGGTCGGCGTCGACCGCGGTCAGGTCGACGTTTGCCAGCTCGAGGATGTGGCCGCTCTTGCCGCCCGGCGCCGCGCAGGCGTCGAGCACGCGCATGCCGTCCTGCAGGTCGAGCAGCTGCGCGGCCAGCTGGGCGCCGGCGTCCTGGACCGACACCAGGCCGTCGTGGAAACCGGGAATCTGTGACACATTCACCGCCTGCCGCAGGCGCAGCGCCTGCGGTCCGACCTGGTCGAAGGCCACGCCCTCGTCGCGCAGGCGCTGGGCGTATGCCTCGACGCCGGTCTTGCGGGTGTTCACGCGCAGGGTCAGCGGCGGATGGGTATTCCCGGCCGCGAGGATGGCTTCCCAGTCTTTCGGATACGCGTCGCGGGTGGCGTCGATCCACCACTGCGGGTAATTCCATTGCGCGATGGGCTCGGCCAGCGCCTGGCGCACCAGCGCCTCGCGTTCGCGCAGGAAGCGGCGCAGCACGGCGTTCACCATCGCCTTGGCGTGGGCGAAGTCCGGGTGGCCGGCGGCCGCGGTAACAGCCTGGTCGACCACGGTGAAGGGTTCATACGGCGCCGCTTCGCCGGCCGGCGGATCGAGCAGCGACAGCGCGCAGCACAGCAGGCCGGCCAGCTGCGGCGCGTCGGGCGCCTTGGTCGTCATCAGGCCGAGCAGGGTTTCGCTGCGGCCCATCTGGCGCATGCTGCGGTAGGACAGGTCCTGGATCGCGCCGCGCGCCTGGGGCGTGACGCCGAAGGTCGTGAACACATGCGCCAGCGCCTGCGGCAGCGCGGTGCCGGCGCCGACCTGGGCGATGGCGTTCGACGCGCCGAGCAGGGCCAGCGCCAGCGAGTCCGGCGGCAGCTGCGGCACGTAGTCGGGCTGGAAGTGCTGCTGGACCTCGTGGCTGGCGCGCAGCCGATCATGTGGCTGACTGCGCGGCTGCTCGCGGGACTGACTGCGGGGCTGACTGCGGGGCTGATCGCGCTGCGGCTGCGGCTGGGGACGCTGTGACTGCTGCTGCGGCCTGGCCGGGCCCTTGCCCTGGGCAGCACCCTGCCCCGCCGGCTTGCCGCCCGACTGGGCAAAGCGGGCCGCGGGATTGCCCACCTTCTTCGGCGCCGGTTTGGCGGCGCCGCCGGAGGTGGGTTTGATGGTGAGCGTAGGGCGCTTGTCGGTCATGGCTGCGGGTCGATACGGAAAGCCGACATTGTAACGGTTCGGCCTTTGGCAGCGCTTAAGAACCTGTCTCGGTAGACAAGAGCCGCTGCCGAGACAGGTGCTAACGCCGAGCGGCAGGCCGGCCGCGGGGCGTATTCGGCGTTGCGGCAAACCAGTATAATGGACCTTGATTGCCGTGGCCGCACGCCACCGCTCCATTCGAACCCACCCTACATTACCCATGCTCGCCCAACAAAAACAAGCGATCGTTGCCCTGTTCCAGGCCGCCCTTGCGCCGATCGTCGCCGGCACCGATCTCACCCCCAACGTGGTTCTCGAACGTCCGCGCGATCCCTCGCACGGCGACGTCGCCTGCAACATCGCCATGCAACTGGCCAAGCCCCTGAAGACCAACCCGCGCGAACTGGCCACGCGCCTGGTCGCCGCCCTGCTGGCCGACCCGCGGGCCGCCGGCCTGGTCGAAGCGGCCGAGGTGGCCGGTCCCGGCTTCATCAACCTGCGCGTGGCGGCGGGCGCCAAGCAGGCGGTGGTGCGCAGCATCCTCGAACAGGGCGCAGCCTTCGGGCGCGGCACGGCCGGCGAAGGCCACCACGCCATCATCGAATTCGTCTCGGCCAACCCGACCGGCCCGCTGCACGTCGGCCACGGCCGCCAGGCCGCGCTGGGCGACGCCCTGTCCTCGCTGTTCGAGGCGCAAGGCCACCAGGTGACGCGCGAGTTCTACTACAACGACGCCGGCGTCCAGATCGCCACCCTGGCCACCTCGGTGCAGGCGCGCGCACGCGGCATCAAGCCGGGCGACGCCGCCTGGCCCGAGTCGGCCTACAACGGCGACTACATCCAGGACATCGCCGACGACTTCCTCGCCAAAAAGACGGTCTCGGCCAGCGACGGCGAGCCGGCCACCGCCAGCGGCGACGTCGAAGACATCGAGTCGATCCGCCGCTTCGCCGTGACCTACCTGCGCAACGAGCAGGACATCGATTTGCAGGCCTTCGGCGTCAAGTTCGACAACTACTATCTCGAGTCCTCGCTGTACGCCGACGGCAAAGTGGACGAAGCTGTCCAGGCCCTGGTCGACGCCGGCGTCACCTACGAGCTCGATGGCGCCCTGTGGCTGAAGACCACCGACTACGGCGACGACAAGGACCGCGTGATGCGCAAGTCCGAAGGCGGCTACACCTACTTCGTGCCGGACGTGGCCTACCACATGCAGAAGTTCCGCCGCGGCTTCGACCAGGCCATCAACATCCAGGGCAGCGACCACCACGGCACCATCGCCCGCGTGCGCGCCGGCCTGCAGGCCGTGAACATCGGCATCCCGCAGGGCTACCCGGACTACGTGCTGCACAAGATGGTCACCGTCATGAAAAACGGCGAAGAGGTCAAGATCTCGAAGCGCGCCGGGTCGTATGTCACCGTGCGCGACCTGATCGAATGGTCGGGCAACGGCGACCTCACGCGCGGCCGCGACGCCGTGCGCTTCTTCCTCATCTCGCGCAAGGCCGACACCGAGTTCGTGTTCGACGTCGACGTCGCCTTGAAGACCTCGGACGAGAACCCGGTCTACTACGTGCAGTACGCCCATGCGCGCATCTGCTCGGCCCTCGCCAACTGGGGCGGCGACGAAGCTGCACTGGCGAACGCCGACCTGTCCCTGCTCAGTGCGCCGCACGAGGCGAGCCTGCTGTCGAAGCTGGCCGCCTACCCGGAAATGCTGGCGCGCGCCCAGGCCGAACTCGGCCCGCACCAGGTGGCCTTCTACCTGCGCGAGCTGGCCGGCGAACTGCACAGCTATTACTTCGCCCACAAGTGGCTGCTCGACGACGACGAGGCGCTCAAGCTGGCGCGCCTGGCCCTGGCCACCGCCACCCGCCAGGTGCTGCGCAACGGCCTGGCCCTGATCGGGGTCTCGGCGCCGAACAAGATGGAACGCGCCCCGGCCGACGCCGGCGCACAAGACGAACCAGCAGCCTAACCCGCAGCCCAACATCACGCAGAGCACGCGACCATGACCGCCACCTTACGTTTCCCTTCCCGCCAGCGCGGCAGCACCCTGACCGGCATCATCATCGGGCTGATCATCGGCCTGGGTATCGCGGTGGCGGTTGCGCTGATGATCACCAAGGGCGCCTCGCCCTTCACCGACCGCTCGAACAAGATGGGCCGTCCGGCCGACCTCGACCCGAGCCAGGCCAACGATCCGAACAAGCCGCTGTACGGCAGCCGCGACGCCGCGCGCCAGGCCAACAAGCAGCTCAGCGAGCGCGAGTCCGCGAAAGCCGCCGCCCCGGCCGCTCCCGCTGCCGCGCCGGCGCCTGCCGCCGCCACCGAGGCCGATCCGCTGGGCGAAGCGATCGCCGGCATGAACGAGTCCTCGGCCAAGCCGGCCACGCACGCCGCGCCGCCGGCGCCGGCCGCCGCACCAGCCGCCGCTGCCGCCGCGCCGAATGCCAATGCGGCCGCCGCCGGCGACGACAAGTATGTGTATTACCTGCAGGCCGGCGCCTTCCGCGAGATGTCGGACGCCGAGAACACCCGCGCCAAGCTGGCCTTGCTCGGCTTCGAAGCCGCGATCAGCGACCGCAGCAGCGACAGCGGCGTGCTGCACCGGGTGCGCCTCGGCCCGTTCAGCCAGGTCGAAGCCGTGAACAAGGCGCGCGCCAAGCTGCTCGACAGCGGCGTCGATGTCGCCATCGTCCGCAACCAGAAATAAACCGCTTTCTTTTTTAACGCATCCAGGAGAATTCGATGCAAGTGCTTCGCCGCCTGCTGTGCAGTGCCCTCGTCCTCGGCTTTGCCGGCGCCACCCTTCCCGCCCTGGCCGCGCCGGCCGCGCCGAAGGAAGGCGTGCAATACCAGGTCTTGCCGCAAAAGCAGGACACCCAGGCCGGCAAGGCGGTCGAAGTGACCGAGTTCTTCGCCTATTACTGCCCGCACTGCAATGCCTTCGAGCCGCTGCTGTCGGAGTGGGTGAAAAAGCAGGGCAACAACATCGTCTTCAAGCGCGTGCACGTGTCGGCCGGTCCGCGCGTGGCGCCGCAGCAGCGCCTGTTCTACACGCTCGAAGCCATGGGCCTGCTCGGCAAGTACCACGAGAAGGCCTTCGCCGCCATCCACCAGGAGCGCCTGCGCTTCGCCGACGACGCCGAAGTCATCGAGTGGGCGGCCAAGTCGGGCATCGACCGCGCCCGCTTCAGCGACACCTACCGTTCGATGGGCGTGGCCGGCAAGCTGCGCAACGCCAGCGCCATGATGGAAGCCTACAAGGTCGACCACTGGCCGTATGTGGCGATCGACGGCCGCTTCGTCACCTCGCCCTCGATGGCGAACCAGGACAGCGCCGAAGGCCGCAGCGAAACCGAGCAGCAGCAAGTGGCGCTCGGGGTGATGGACGCCCTGGTCGCGAAAGCGCGCGCGGACAAGAAATGACCCTGGCCGGTCGCCCCGACCGCGTCTTCATCACCGGCGCCTCGAGCGGCATTGGCGCCGCACTGGCGCGCGCGTATGCCGCGCGCGGCGCCACGCTGGGCCTGGTGGCGCGCCGCGGCGAACTGCTGGCCCGGCTGGCCGCCTCGCTGCCGCATCCCGAACGGCACCGCTGCTACGCGCTCGATGTCCTCGACCACGCCGCGCTGGACGCGGCGGCGCGCGACTTCCTGCACGCCTGCGGCGGCGCCGACATCGTCGTGGCCAGCGCCGGCATCTCGCACGGCACCCTGACCGAGCGTCCCGAGGACCTGGCGGTGTTCGCCTCGGTGTTCGCCACCAACGTCAACGCCACGGTGGCCACCTTCGCCCCCTTCGTCAAGCCGATGAAAGACCAGGGCACGCCCTGCCGCCTGGTGGCGGTCGGCAGCGTGGCCGGCGTGCGCGGCATGCGCGGCGCCGGCGCCTATTGCGCCTCGAAAGCGGCGGTACACGCCTATTGCGAATCGCTGCGCCTGGAACTCAAGCGCAGCGCCATCCGGGTGGTCACCATCGTGCCCGGCTACATCGATACACCCATGACCCGCAACAACCCTTTTCCCATGCCCTTCCTGATGCCGGCCGAACGCTTCGCCGCCAGGGCGATCGACGCCATCGCGCGCGGCGACAGCTACCGCGTGCTGCCCTGGCAGATGGGCTGGATCGCCAAGCTGCTGCGCGCGCTGCCGAATCCGGTGTTCGACCTGCTGTTTTCGCGCGCGCCGCAAAAGCACCGCAAGGAGGCCGCATGAGCAGCATGATCGCCTCCGAGATCGCCGCGCGTTCGCAGGCCGGCGTCGGCGTCGAGGTGGTCGAGGAGACCGGTTCCACGAATGCCGACCTGCTGGCGCGCGCGTCTTCGCTGGACGCGCCGCTGCTGCTGGCCGCGCGCAACCAGACCGCCGGCCGTGGCCGCGCCGGCCGCAGCTGGCTGTCGTCGAGCGAAGGCTCGCTGACCTTTTCCCTGGCCTGGCGGTTCGAGGGCGGCGTGCAGCGCCTGGCCGGCCTGCCGCTGGCCGTTGGCGTGGCGCTGGCCGAGGCCCTGGATACGCTCGGCGTGCAGGTCGGCCTGAAATGGCCGAACGACGTGCTGCGCGGCGGCGACAAGCTGGCCGGGATTTTGATCGAGACCCAGAATGCGCCTGGCGGCGGTGTCTGGGCCGTGATCGGCATCGGCCTGAATTTGCTGATGCCCGACGAACTCGAGGCGCAGATCGGGCGCAGCGTCGCCTCCCTGCCCTGGCTGGCGCGCATGGACCGCAATGAACTGATGGCCGCCCTGCTCGACGCCCTGGCGGCGGCGCTGCGCGCATTCGATGGCGCCGGCTTCCAGGCCTTTGCGGCGCGCTGGAACCGGCGCCATGCCTGGCAGGGCGAGACCGTGCTCATCCTCGACGCCGGCAAGGTGCTGCACGAAGGCGCCGCCGCCGGGGTCGACGACGCCGGCCGCCTGCTGCTCGATACCGCCGAGGGCCGCATCACGGTGCTGGCCGGCGACGTCTCGCTGCGCGTGAAGGAAGCGTGAACATGCTGCTGCTGGTCGACGCCGGGAACACGCGCGTCAAGTGGGCGCTGGCGCGTGCAGACGCCGCGCTCGGCGACTGGGTCGCCAGCGGCGCGGCGCTGCACGCTGATCTCGACGGCCTCGCCGGCGAATGGGACGCTTTTCAAGCGACGCGGGCGATCGTGTCGAATGTCGCCGGTATCGGCGTGCGCGAACGCCTGGCCGCCGTGCTGGGGCCGATCGACACGGAATGGTTCGCTTCCAGCGCTGAACGCGCGGGCCTGGTTAATGGCTACCGCGAACCGGCGCGCCTGGGTTGCGACCGCTTCGCCGCCGCCATCGGCGCACGTGCGCTGGCGCCGGGCCAGGCGCTGGTGGTGGCCACCTGCGGCACCGCGACCACGGTCGACGCGGTGTCGGCCGACGGGCATTTTTTGGGCGGGATGATCCTGCCGGGACTGGCGCTGATGGCCGGCGCACTGGCGCGCAACACGGCCCAGCTGCCGGATGCTGTGGCCGATGCGGCGCCGCCCGCACTATTCGCCGACAATACCCATGACGCCATCGTCTCGGGTTGCCTGTCGGCCCAGGCCGGCGCCATCGAACGCGCGGTGGCCGGCCATGGCGGCGCGGCGTGCATGCTGTCGGGCGGCGCGGCGCCGTTCATCGCGCCGGCGCTACAAGTGGCGCACAAGCTGGTCGAGAATATCGTGCTGGTCGGTTTGCATGCGGCGGCGCGCGCCGACGCGGCGCAGAAGAATGGACAACATGGGAGCTGAGGCGTGGTGAAATTCGTATTCTGGGCCTTGCTGGCCGCGAACGCGCTGCTGTTCGCCTACGGGCGCGGCTTGCTGGGCAGCGCAGACGGCGAGGTGCGCGAGCCGGCGCGGCTGACGAAGCAGCTGGCGGCCGACAAGCTGGTGCTGCTCTCGGGCGAGCAGGCGCAGGCGCTGGCCGATGCGGCCAAGGCGGGCGCCAGCGCAGCGGAGGAGACAGCGGAAAGCGGGCAGGTTCCCGAGCCGGCCCCGGCCCCTGCGCCGGCGGTCCCCGCCTACGCCTGCCTCGAGACCGAGGCGTATCCACCGCCCGATGCCCGCCGCTTCGAGACCCGTCTCGCGCGCCTGGAGCTCGGCGTACGCCAGGCGCGCCTGGCCGTGCCCTTCCAGGAAGTGAGCAGCCACCTGGTCTACCTGCCGCCAAACGGCGGCAAGGAAGGCGCCGAGCGCCGCGTGGCCGAACTGCGCGAACGCGGCATCAGCGACTACTTCATCATGCAGGGCGATTCGCCGATGCGCTGGGCGGTGTCGCTGGGCGCGTTCAAGACCGAAGCCTCCGCGCGCACGCTGGCGTCCGAGCTGGCGAAAAAGGGTGTACAAGGCGTGCGCGTACTGCCGCGCGGGCCGCAATCGAACCGCTTCGCCTACCGCTTCCGCGATATCGATGGGCCGACACGGGCGCGTATCCTGGAAGCTGGGAAGGGGATGGAGGCGACGGTTCTGCATATCTGCAGGTAGTCGGCTCGCATCGGTCCTATACAGCGTTGACTCGGGAGTCCACCCTACGAAATCCGCCGTTGTTGGCCGCATGGTGGGTTCTCGAACCCGCCACGCATACCGCCGCACGCCGCCAACGCCGATGATTACCGCTTCACGACGATCGGCTTGATCCCTAGGCCGGACGGCAACCCGCGTGCGGCTTCCTGCGCCGCGGCGCGGCTTTCGAACGGCCCGCCATACAAGCGGTTCACCGGCCCGCTCGGCACGACCTCGATCTCGCCCACCTCCAGCCCCGCATCGGCCAGCAGGCGGCCCATTTCCTGGGCCTTGTCGGCGCGGCTGTACGATCCCAGCTGCAGGTAGAACTGTCCCGACGCCTTGCCGGCCCTGGCCGCCGCGGCCACCGCCGGCAGCGCCTGCGCCACGGCGGCGCTGTCGGACCGCATGCGGTCTTCCAGCATCAGCGCGGCGATCTCGGGCGGCGGCGCAGCCGGCGTTGACGGCGCCGCCTGCGCCGCCGAGGTCGCGGCGCGCCGCTCCGCCGCCAGGCGCAGTTCGTCGCCCGGGAACAGGCGTTCGAGCACGATCTCATGGCTGCCACGGCCCAGCAGGCCGAGTTTCAGCGCCGCGGTGTAGGAGACGTCGACCACGCGGTCGGCATGGAAAGGACCGCGGTCGTTGATGCGCACCACCACCGAGCGGCCGGTGGCCACGTGGGTGATGCGCGCGTACGAGGGAATCGGCAGCGTTGGATGCGCGGCCGTCATCTTGTACATGTCGTAGGGTTCGCCCGAGGAGGTCTTCTGGCCGTGGAACTTCACGCCATACCAGCTGGCCACGCCCTTTTGCAGGAAGGGTTCCTCGTGCAGGATCGGGGTATAGGTCTGGCCGAACACCGAGTACGGGCGGTTCGCCCACTTGGCGTAGGGCTCGGCCTTGACCACGGCGTCGGGCGTGAATTCCAGCCCGTCGGGGATGTTGGTGCCGGGGCCGTCGTCCTTGTAGTAGCCGCCGCGGCCGGAATTGGCCGGCGGCAGCGGCGGATGCTTGTCGGTGACTTTGTGCTTCCACGGCAGCGCACCCAGCGTCTTTTGTTCGCCCGTGGTGCCGCAGCCGGTCATCAGCGCCGCCAACGCGATGACCACTGGAAGAATTCTCGAAGCGGTCATGCGCGCTTCCTTTCCTAGGTCTGCACCAGCTTGCGGTGCCTTTGTATGCTCATCAATATACCAGCGCCGAGCCCCAGGGTGATGAATGCGGTGCCGCCATAGCTCATGAAGGGCAGCGGCACGCCGACCACGGGCAGGATCCCGCTCACCATGCCCATGTTCACAAAGGCGTAGGTGAAGAAGATCATCGTGATCGCACCGGCCAGCAGCCGGGAGAACAAGTTCGGGGCGTTGGCCGCAATCATCATGCCGCGGCCGATCAGCAGCAGGTAAATTACCAAAAGAAATAGGTTGCCGACAAGTCCAAATTCTTCGGAATACACCGAGAACAGGAAATCGGTGGTCTGTTCCGGCACGAATTCGAGCTGGCCCTGGGTGCCCTGGTGGTAACCCTTGCCCATCATGCCGCCCGAGCCGATGGCGATCACCGACTGGATGATGTGGAAGCCCTTGCCGAGCGGGTCCGAGGTCGGGTCGATCAGGGTCATCACCCGCTCGCGCTGGTAATCGTGCAGCATCGACCAGGCCACCGGCAGACTGGCCGCGCCGGCCACCGCCAGGCCAGCCAGCATTTTCCACGACAGCCCTGCCAGGAAGATCACGTAAAAGCCCGAGGCGCCGACCAGCAGCGCCGTGCCGAGGTCGGGCTGGCGCGCGATCAGCCCGAACGGAATGATCAGCAGCACCGCCGCCACCACGAAGGACTTCCAGTCGTCCAGGCGCGCGCGCTGCTGGAAGTACCAGGCGATCATCAGCGGCGTGGCGATCTTCATGATCTCGGACGGCTGGATGTCCACGCCCACGTGCAGCCAGCGCCGCGAGCCCTTCTTGATGATGCCGAACACCGCCACCGCGATCAGCAGCGCGACGCCGAAGGTATACACCGGCACGGCCAGGCGCATCAGGGTCTGGGGCGGCACCAGGGCCGCCATCCACATGACAAAGAAGGCCAGCAGGAAGTTGCGCATCTGCGCCTCGACCCGGCCCGGAAACTCGTGGCCGGCCGAGGACATGGTGATCACGCTGGTGGTGAGCAGCATGAACAGCACGATCGCCAGCGGCCAGTCGAACACGGTGAAATACGGTTTCAGGCGGCGGCTCAGCGAACGCCGCTCGGGGTAATAGGCCATCGTTATTCCTCTATTGTGGCCGGCCGGACCGGCGCAGCAGCGGGCGCAGTGGCAGGCGCCACCGCTGGCGCCGCGGCTGGCTTGGCGCCCGCCGTCACCGGCGCACCTGCCGGCGGCGCCGGGCGCTTGCCGAGCAGGTAGTAGTCGAGCGCCTTGCGCGCGATCGGCGCCGCCGAGGCCGCGCCGAAGCCGGCGTTTTCCACCACCAGGGCGATCGCGATGCGCGGCTTGTCGGCCGGCGCAAAGGCCGTGTACAGCGCGTTGTCGCGGTGCCGTTCATCGATGGCATGGGCGTTGTACTTGCCGCCTTTCAGGCCGATCACCTGGGCGGTGCCGGTCTTGCCGCCCGAAATATAGCCGGCATTCGCAAACGCGCGCCGCCCGGTGCCGTAGGCTTCCTGGGTGACACCCACCATGGCGCGCTTGATGAAATCGATGTTTTCCTGCTTCAGCGGGATGCGCCGGCTTTCCTTGGGCGTGGTCAGCGTGCGCTCGCGCGTGGCGCCGTCCTCGATCAGCTTCACCAGGTGCGGCTTCATCACCACGCCGTTATTCGCCAGGTTGGCCACCGCGTGCGCCAGCTGGATCATCGTGTAGTTGTTGAAGCCCTGGCCGATCGAGATCGAGATGGTGTCGCCGCCCACCCACTTCTGGGCCGCGCGGTTGCGCTTGAAGCGGTTCGCCTTCCATTCCTTCGAGGGCAGCACGCCGGACTTCTCGTGCTCGAGGTCGATGCCGGTGGGCGAGCCGAAGCCGAACGGCGCCAGGAAGCGCGAGATGTTATCAATGCCCATCTCGTTGCCGAGCTGGTAGTAATAGGTGTCGCAGGACTCGGCGATCGAGCGGTACATGTCAACGTAACCGTGGCCGCCCGGCTTGTCGTCGTTGAAGCGGTGCCCGCCGAGCATGAAGAAGCCGGGGTCGCGGATGCCCTGCTCGGGGCGGCGGAAACCGAGTTCCAGCGCGGCCAGCGACATGAAGGGCTTGAAGGTCGAGCCGGGCGGATACGTGCCCGACAGCGGCCGGTTCATCAGCGGCCGGTCGAGCGAGGTATTCAGCTCGTTCCAGCTCTGGCTGTCGATGCCGTCGACGAACAGGTTCGGATCGAAGCCCGGGCGCGAGACATAGGCCAGCACGTCGCCGGTTTCCGGCTCGATGGCGACAAAGGCGCCGCGCTGGTCGCCGAAGGCTTCCTCGACCACCTTCTGCAGCTCGATGTCGATCGACAGGATCAGGTTCGAGCCCGGCACCGGCGGGCGGCGCGACAGGGTGCGGATCGCGCGGCCGCCGGCCGAACGCTCGACTTCCTCGTAGCCGGTGGTGCCGTGCAGGTAGCGCTCGTACTTCTTCTCCAGGCCTTCCTTGCCGATGTGGTCGGTGCCGTTGTAGTTGGCGGCGTCGTCGCTTTCTT
>Ga0265780_10000253_pt1 | contig 84080 bp, 56 predicted proteins | sample P1T30metagenome_FD_192432 | JGI IMG/M metagenome (GOLD analysis project Ga0265780, IMG submission 192432) | Plant litter microbial communities from East Loma Ridge, Irvine, California - P1 T30 | ecosystem: Environmental > Terrestrial > Plant litter > Unclassified | place: USA: California...
GGGGGCGTGGAGGCGGCTGTGTGGTTGTTGGATTGTTCCGATGCGGGTGGGTGTGGTGCTGTCAGGTGGCGTGGTGGCGGGATTGGATGCGTCGGCGTCCATTTTGGGGTTCTTGCTTGTGGTAGATTGATGATGGTGGTATCGAGTGCAGGAGAGGACAAGAGTCTATATGTGCGTATGGGATAGAGAGGAAGAAGGTCCAATGAATGGATGGCGTGAATGGAGCGGACAGTACCTACTCTCTCGTGCAACCAACTTGGCCATCATATGCCAATGAAAAGTCAGAAAGGGTACGATCGCACACAGTCAATTCTCCCCTATGGTTTGCCAACGAGAATGGTAGCAGAGGTCAGGCACTAGTAGGAGGAACTCATGGCTGACCTCACTTCGCGTACCGACTGGCTAGCTGACAAGTCGTGACATCGGCCTAAGAAACCATAGGGTCAGCTCTAGGTTAACCGTAAAGATCGGAGAGAAAGGAAGAAGAAAAGGAAAGAGATAGAAGAGAAAGCAAGGAGCAAAGTTAAACATATATGTAGTAGTAGTAGTGCTCTGTCTGCACATTTTCCCAATCCCCGGACTTCTGTCTCCAAGAAAAAGCATGTTCTCTTCCCTACGAGAGAAAGAAAGAGAGAAGCCGTAACAGTTTGTATCGTCGTCGTAGGCCTGAAAGAAAAAGCCCCAAGGTCGACGATTCAATAGTAACAAGGAAATTCGTTCAACAGCGCTTTCGAGTGTCCAACTCGCTCAATGATGATAAACGCCGTCGCCATGGTTTCGGTTTTGCATGCGATGCTCGTTGGAAGCCATGATTTGAAGTAAAGCATGCAGGACCGGGTTGTAACGTGATGATCCTTTCCAAACGCCTTTCGTAACGCCGAAGTGTCGCCTTCTCACTCCTTCTCTTTCGCCGTGTCAGTGCGGAGTGGCCATGGTTCATGGATAGCCATCTCATGACCTGCATTCGAAGCTGGGCATTTGCCTTTGCCCTTGCGGGTTCCATATGTCTTCTAGTTGTATGCCGAAGGAGACGTGGCGCCTGGAGCGGTGGGAGCGTTGGCGTGGCCGCTGCCATCGCGCATGGCGTCGAGAGTGCGAGGGAAGTAAGGCTCGACACCCCAGTTGCGGAGGTATGCGCCAGTCTTCTCAATGCGCTTGATCTCGCGCTGGACTCCCCAGCCATCGCCCTCCTCGGAGAAGCGGCCACGGACGACACCAACCATGGCGTCGTCCAGACGGGAGTAGAAGGAGCGGCGCTCCGCAAGATCTTCTTCGTCGCCGTTCTCCAGTCCCCCGTGTGAGTTGAGATTGCCGCCCAGCTTGAGCAACAGGTCGAAGGCATAGCGTGGGCCGCTGGGCAGGCCCGACAGGCGGGTGATGTCGGGAAGGAACTTGAGCATGCATGCGCTGAAGGATGGGGTGGGGAGAGAGTCGTTCAAGTCGTCCTGCAGGCGGTGTAGGTCAAAGTTGACAATGGTGATCTTGCGGTCAAGCTGGGCGTTCAATGTCGCGGCGGCGTGGGTTGGGGAGTTGGCGTGGGACGACTGGTCCATCTGGTGGGCTATGCTTGCGGGGACGTCTAGTAAACTGTTAGCATTGGCGGTGAAGAGACGACACCATTGGGCTGGAATTACCAGGCCTGAGACCGCGTTTGTCGATCCATGCGTGAATGTCATTGCGCTGGGCTTCCAGCTGATCGATGTACGCTCTCAAATCGGCAATCTCGCTCTCGAGGTTGTCGACCTTGTCATTGTAAGGCCTGAGCGCGGTGTTGAAAGCCTGTGTCAAGAGATCGGGCAATGGCTCGGCCTTTGCTGACGGCGGAGGCGCACCATCATAACCACCATGGCCGTAGCCATTGGGCTGCCCTCTGTGCGGGCCGGAAGAAGTCATGGGCGGTGAGGCGTAGGCAGCGTCTTGAGGCGCGGGTTGGCGGTACATGTTCGCGTCCTTGCTTTGAGGGCGGCCTTCGTCGAGAGAGCGCGAAGCTGAGTCGGGGAGGTCGCGGTCCTGGTACTTTTCGTCGTACTGGCTGTTGGCCTTGCTGTCGTTACGGTAGGTGTCGTCGACGTAGGACTGGCTGTTGCTTCGGGATCTGCTAAGTCGCTTGAAAAACATATCCAGAGAGAAAGTGAGGGAGAGGGAGGGCGGCGAGCAGGAGGAGGAGTATGTGAGGCCTGGGTGAGGCGCGTGAGGTAGGTGGGCAGTGGGCAGGCGATTGACGGAAGCTAAAAGATAGCGAGCTGGATATTGGGGGTGGCGTGAGGAACGTCTGTGTACTTTAGAATAGTAGAGCTGGGCGAAGGCTGGGAAGGATGGAGGATTTGGCGATGAATGGGTGGATGGATTGGTTGGTTGAGATGGGGTGAGAGTGGTAGTACCTGGGTAGGTGATTGATGATACAAAGATCTAGGTAGTTCTTCCCAGCCACTGCACTGCACAGAAGCCTTGACGCCCGACCGTCCGACGCGCCGGCATATCGTTTGCGCGCATATGCAACCGTTTGATCCTCTTGGCGGCAATGGTAAGAAATGTTTACGACATGCATGTGCATGTGTCCGGTCATGGACATCCTACCTACCTACCCATCAATTCTGTTCTATATCTCGATATCTACACGCGCAGTACATCCAACTCCTCGGTTGCTAGGTCGCATCAACACCGCCAAACAAACCCTTGTGTGGAGATTAACTGCTAGTAGTAGGGCTAGGCCGAACCGAACCGCTCATCCTTTTAGTCCATCTTAGCATCCTAGCCACCCAAGTTTCACACTACTTGTCCGGACACACGGACTTCAACAACCGAACACATCAGCCACATGTGCGTCTCAGTCGGACCATGCAACATGAAGCACACGAGCACACAGACACCCGGCCCTGCACACCGCATGAGAGATAAGAGTCTTGCCGGAAAAGAAGAAGTGCATAACATATCTACTCTCCTCCCTCCAACCATGCATGCAAAATGCAAAGAAAATTCATATGCAAACTCCGTTTTTTGTCCTCCGTAATGTTTTCCCGGTTGAATGGGGTATCTTCGCTTTTTCATCCATCATCATCGTAACAAAATACAATTCGCAGAAACGCCTTTGGAAGCCAGATGTGCTTTGGGGAGGGGACGATTGCAGGCCATGTCGTCTCCCCCCCTTTCTCGAGCCGTGGCGTGTTGAAGTGGCACTCCTTGTTGAAGGTGCACCTCGCCATTGATGAGTCGACTTCGGCTCGAGTACAGTTGAAATGGGAAAACGCCTTGCTCGCTCGCTTTTGGACGCTCAGGGCCCATGTAACGCCTTCCAAAGAAAATAAAGGAAATCTCCTCCACCTCCTCTCACAGCCGGATTGGCTGGTTTATCGTGTATGATAATTTAGTGCTTGGTGTCGCCATTGGTGGCGGGAGCGGAAGCAGCTGCATCGTTCGCACCATTGACTGCGTTGTTATGGTCGGGCACACCTTCAAGTTCAGGCTTTGGGCCAGCCTCGTCCAGAACGGCGCCGCCGTTTAGTTTCGTCTCGCTGTGGCCGTTGGTCGTAGGAGCATCGTCCAGAGCGGAGACACGCAGACCGTCGAACAGCGGGAAGATGCCGGTGGTGTTGCGGAAATCGTTGTGCACGATGTTGACGAGGTACCAGCTTTCGGTGATCTCAGTGATCAGCTTCCTGCTGGGGCTGTCCTCGCTGTAGCACTTCGACCATTGCGAACCAAGGTGGTAGAACTCGTCACGCCACGCCAAAAAGCTGACCGTCTCTACAATCGTAGGCTGCACGATCTCCTTGCCAGGGAACACACCCCAGGTTACCGCGTTCGGACCGCCGTCAGTCGGGGCGTTGGTACGAAGCTCTCCGGTGTTGTTGACGGCGTAGTAAGTGATGTCCTCATCCTTGTTCATGCGGGAAATGACAGTATCGATGAGCTCAGGGCTGACCAGGACTTCGAGGTAAGCCTTCTGGTACACGTAACCGTTCTTCGGTCCCCAACCGTAGTCCGGGTGAGAAGATTTGACACCATCAACAGCGGGCTGAGAGTTGATGGTCAAGAGTCCACGGCTGTTCAGATCAACCAGGTTGCTAGTAAGCACGTTGGCTTCGCTGCTGATGGAAGACTCGGACCAGGGGAGGGACTCGACTTTGCCGCTCATGTACCTCACGAAGAGATCCGCGATATCCCCAATGTTGCTGGGCTCACCCCAGATCTTGCGGTTCTGTTCGTTCGTACCCTTCAGACCAACACCGTAGGCGTCCAGCTCACCGAAAGCGGGGGACCTAGAATCACCCCAGCGACCGTTGGGGAATTCATCCCAGTCTTGTGTACGTGCAACATAACTGCGGTTACGGTTACGCCAGAAGATAGGACGCACGTTCTCGTCGCGGCGGTTGAGGCCAAGAGACTGTCTCCAGGGGAGTGGCTTGATATCCGGGTGGTGCGTGTCGGTTGGCGGCGTCACAGCAAGCTCCTCCAAGACCATGCGGGTAGCAGCGGCGAGGTTCATGGTGTAGAAGTGCAAGTGAAGGGTAACACCGCTGTCCAGAATCTTGCGGCAGAACTCTGCGATGAGATCTTTGCCAACCTCACGAACAGCCACATCGTCGTTCTTGATCGGCTCAAGCCTCTCGTGCCAGCTGGGCGGCACATGGCACTTGGTCCAGTTCGCTCTGCGGATGAATGATGCGTGGGTGTGGATGGGCATGATGCCTGGAATGATGACGACGCTGTCCGGGATGCCAGCAGCGCGACACTTCTTGGCCCAATCGATGAAGATCTCAGCGTCGTAGCACATCTGAGTGATGATGAACGTGGCGCCAGCATCGACCTTCTCCTTGAGGTAAGGGATGTGCTCGTCCGCACCCGTCTCGTCGTCGCAGCCTTCCGGGTATCCGGCAACACCAATGTCGAAGTGGTCGCCATATTTCTGCTTGATGTACTTGACCAAATCCCGGGCGTACCTGAAGCCACCCTCCGCCTGCACCCATTTCTCTTCTTCTCTAGGCGGGTCACCTCTCAATGCGAGGATGTTGGTGCACCCAGCGTTGTATGCCTCCTTCAATGCGTCATCAATCTTGCTGCGTTCCATGTCGGTGCATGTGAGATGCATGCATGTCTCCAGGCCGTAGGTTGTCTGGGCGACTCGCACGATCTCACAGGTGAGAGATGAGAGACGACCGCCGGCACCCCATGTGACATCAATGAAGGCTGGGCCGAAGCCATGCATGCGGTCCATGCGGTCATACAAGTTTTGGACACCTTGGGCGGTCTTGGGTGGGAAGAACTCGAAGGAGTACGTTGGCGTATGGTTGGCGCCAGACGCCAGCAACTTCTTGGAGATGTGCATGGCTGTGGCTGTCTGAGATTGGTAGTGGTGGTGGTGGTTTAGATATCCCTATGAGTAATGGGACTGCGAGGTGGTGGTGGTGGTGGTGGTGATCTGCATAGACAAAGTCAGTCGGGTCCAAGTGGCTGCACGCTCAGCGTTCATTGACGCTGCAGAATGCAGGATGATGGAGTACACACCTAGTGCGTTTGTATAGCCGGGTTTGCGTGGGGTGTATTTTTGTCGTGTGGATAGTATGTAAGTTGTTTGTCCGTCCAGAGGCGTAACGATTGTTCTGTGATTTATGCTGAAATCGAGGCTTTGTGGTTTGCGAGTTCTTGTTCGTTGTACAGGGACATGATAATGCAGTTGTTGGGTGAAGGAGGAATCAATTGCTGAGCGTGAGAATAAAATGGCGAGATTATTGGTGTCGTCGCCCGCCGCCGCCTGCATCGGAGCGGAGCCCACTACCTAACCTTAGTGTATTGATGCTCTCCATTTTTCCCTTTGCTCCTCCCCGCCAGTGGGCTGTTCACTCACAAATTTCCCCGCGCCAATCTTCGTCATCCGATTGGGTACGTAATGTCTACACTAATGATGGCACACGAGATCCAGGGCATCCTACCGACGCAGAACAGTACAGTTGGAGGCATTTGCCTCCACTGCTTTCACTTGGCTGTGGACACGCCTGTCTCTCACCTGTACTATACAATATTCATCGATCCGACAGCAAATGGTGCTTCCTCGTCTTAGCACTCCCAACTCTCGCCCTGCTATCACGTTAACCTGGCAACATCACAACTCGCTCGTCCGCTCTGTAGCGCGTCTGCATAATGTCGAGAGGTTTTGACGTAAAGACTCGTTACTCACGGAGAGCTGGCATGATCGAATTTGAAGTGTTTCATAATAGACGTCCCGGTGACTCAAACAATGCGTACAATCGTGTAGGAAAAGAAAATCCAGGATCTAAGCCAGAGCTCCCATCGGGTCCCAAAGTGGCAAGACCTTGGCTTCCTGCTTCATGACATCCTTGACAGCCTTCCCGAGGACCGACTTGTCGATGACGGCCTGGTAGCAGAACTCGTCCATCCACTTGTCGCTCATGACAAAGTAGCCGCCCACGCCGGCGGCCTCGGACCACGAGTTCTCGATGCGCCAGCGGACGGGCTTGTCGTCCTTGTCCAAGTGTACGGCGGTCAAAACCATGGCGTGGGTCATTTGTGACTCTCCAGTCAGGAGACGCTCGGCCTTGGTCAGACCCAGCTTGACGTTGAAGCCGAGTTCGTAGTCGATAAGGTCTGTGTCCATAATGCCCTTGCTCGAGTCCAACTGTTTGCCAACGTCGGAGCCGAAGAAGATGGGTAGGCCCTTTCGCAGCATGGCGACGCAAGCTTCCTTCAGCACGATAGTGTCGACGTTGATGTACGATACTGGACGGCCATCCCAGACGTTTCCGAGGTTGGAAACAGTCAAGAGGCGCATGTAGTCGTTTCTCGGATCGTTGACGAGGGAAACGAACTTGCTCACTTCGGCTGACTGGGCGAACTCAAGTGGTGTGAGGGAGACGGTCTTGAGCTTGTTGCTGCGGTCGTAGAATTCCCACGAGAACTTCTCGTCGGCGGCCGGTGGTGGACCGAGGCAGAGGGTGACGATGCGGATCACGTCTTGCAACATGGCTTCTTTCGAGGCCGTTATGCTGGACGCCGAGGCACCCTTCGCCTTCAATTTGCGGAGCTCAAGACCGTCCTGTCTCAGCTTGGTAGTAAGTAGGGTGTCCATCGCACCACTGCTCTTGGCGTTGTAAGAATCTGGGTAAAGTGTCTGCGGAACAATACCGTATCTGTTGGAGAGCTCTCGTTAGTTGGGCGTCCCTGTAGAAGCGTGCAAGTCCCAAGACGGCTTACTTCTCAACCAAGTTGACAATCATGTCCCACTGTCCACCATCGCCAACCGGGCTAGCATTGAGTGCAGTGAACAGCCTGCCATCAACATCCTCTCCAGCGTTAGCAAGCACCGTCTCCAGAAAGTAATTCGCCTTCTCAACCTTGTCCCAGAAGAAAAGATACGATTGGCTGAGCTCAAAGGCCTGGATATTGTGTTTCTGCATGATGGCAATGCGGAAAGTGTTGCAAGCCGCAAAGATCCAGCAGCGGCCAGAGCTGCGCTGGTTCGTGACTGGAAGACCCTCATGGGGGATGGACAGGTTGAAGGTCTGCGTGTCACGCAGAACGGTGGAGGGCTTTTCGAGGATGGCGTTGATGTTGTTGGTTGACAGTGCGGACAATCCGAGCTGATTTTTCGGCTCCTTCAGCAGCTTCCTGACGTATTCCTGCGCCTTTGCGGCCGAGACGGTCTCTGAATCATTGTCAAGTACGCGGTCGGAAGGTCCGTCAGCAGTACTGTTCTCGATACGGACGGCATCGAACTTCTCGTCCAGTGTGCTGTACATGTAGACATGTGATTCAGGCCTGACAGCGCGGCGAGCTGGTCGCTGTGGCGCCTGTAGCGGGGTCGACTGAGCACCACCCATTCTTGATGCCTCTGATAGATATATCGGAAGAGGATATATGAAGCTTTTGAGATGGATAAGATTTAGATGGATTAGATAAGTAGGAACGATGGAGGATTTGAATCGTTTGAAATCGACTTCAAGCCGGTGCCACCGACGATACTTAGCTTGAAGACCGCTCATCATGGTGCCTGGTCGGAGCTTGAGCTTGGACGCAGAGAGCTGCGATAAGATAGCTGGCGATGATCACGAGGCGGCTTGCTTCAGCTGCGTGATACCACCCGATACATAGTACTATGTGTAGTCTTGGACGACGGAAGGCAACAATGATACATGTACATGTATGAGCAGTGGTTTCGAGGTTCGTGCTCAAGAGTTCAAATTGGCATTCATTTACATATACATGCTCCGTACGCTTTTCGTCTAAATAGTCTTGTTAGACACATCTTCCTCGCCTGCCCTTTCCGGCATAGCGGCAGCGACCTTGTTCTGCTCATCGTCCTGAACCTCGACCTTCTCCTTCAGGCTCGCATCTTCGGCCGCCAGGCTATCCTGTTCGGCACTGATACCCGCCAACTTAGCATCCTCAGCAGTGTCCATCGCCTCGCTCGACTCGGCGGCGGCAGGAGTGGCGTCTGCGCTGGAATCGTTCTTGGTGGTGTGGTTGACGAGCTCGACATCCTCGTTGTAAATTCGAAGAAGCATTGCCCTGCGCTCTTCCTTCGGCAACATAAGGTTGAGCGAGTGCAGACTTCTCCAAAGCGGAAGTGTGATGCTCTCCTCGAAGCTGTCGTCGTCGCCGCTGGCGCCCTCGCCACCCTCAATGCCGCGAGGGAAGTCGTCGTTCTTGCCGTGCACACGCAGCACACAGCATCCCATGCCAAGGTCGCGAACGCGCTCGCCGATCTCGCCGAGCTGTCTCCAGCCCTCTGCTCCCTCGGTACCGCCAACCCGAGGGAACATCTCGGTGAGAAGCAGCCTCAGCGTTGATCGGCGCCACAGGTGAACAACCCTCTCCTCGCCAACCCATCCCTCCAAGATAGGCAGACCTTCAGTCTGAATGCGCCAGGCGCAGACGCCAGGTTGCTTCTGGACGTCCTGCTTCTGGAACATCTTCACACCTGCGTGCACAAACTTGAAGCCGCGGCCCTCGTTGGCGGTCAGGATATCGCGCACAAGAGTGGACGAGTAGTAGATGCCCTTGACGGGGTCACCTGAGGGGTTGCGCACAAGGAAGCGCTCCCGGGGGAACGATGGGTGGACGTTGTAGAAAGAGTAGATGGACTCGAGCTCTGGGTGCGAGGGGTCGAGATACTTGAAGCTCTCCTCAATCGTGTCGTCGCCGCGTCTTCTTCTAGGCGCGGGCTGGACATCTGAGGGAACCGCCTTCTCAAAGGGAGCGTTCTTGACGCCGTCGTTGACGGCAGCATCGACGGTCACGCTTTCTTGCTTGTCGCCATTTGCCGGGTCCTCAACAACGGCACCTGGCTGAGCATCGGCCATGGTGGTATTCTCCTCTTCACCTGCTGCGGTCTTGGACTTCTTGACCACACCGTTGCCCTCGGCAGGCTGGTCTTCGGCCTTGCGCTTGCCATTGACGGTCTCATCGGCAGGCTCATTTGCTCGTGCAGCGGAGCTGCTGTCGTCGACTACGGTGCTGGGAGCGGGACCAGATGAGAGCTTGTCAGCAGACTTGAGCTCCATTCCGTTCTCGTTCATCTTCATCTCCGACGCCTCGTTCAGGATGGCAGAGATCGGTGCCTTTTGAGGCTCCTCGTACACCCAGTTGCGGTTGGAGCATTTGCACTCAGGCTCGGGCTTAGCCTTGACCTCGCTCTGCTTCTCCAGGATGGCGATAAAGAATCCGCCGGTGTCTTGCTGGTGCGGGTAAACGCGCATGCAGTTCTCCAGAGGGATCCTTTCATCGGCCTCGGGAGGGAACATACCGGGGACGACCTTCGATCCCTCGGGCTCGAACTGCTGCGCCTCTGGCCACGACTCGTAGATCTGTCCGCTGCGTGCCATGATAGACCAGTCATTGAGACCAGGCGAGCGCTTGAGGGCAGGGAGCTGGTCGGCAGTGCTCAAAAGCTTGACCTTGGAGATACCACCGCAACGCTCAATGGCTGAGGAGACAACGGCTTCGTTCTCCATAGGGTTCATAGAGCATGTGCTGTAGACAACGCGTCCGCCCGACTTGAGCATTTGAATGGCGCGGACAAGGATGCGAACCTGTGTGATGTAGAGACCGAGGGCATTGACCGGGCTCCAGTCCTTCCAGACGTTCGGGTTCTTACGCGCGGTTCCGTCACCACTGCAAGGGACATCGGCCAAGACGCGGTCGAATTTGAGGTAGCGCGGGTGTTTTGGGTTGGAGCTGGGGAGCTCGATCGAAGGGAACATGGTGGCATCGTGGTTGGTGACGACCAAGTTGGGCGAGTTCAAACGCTTAACCTGGTGCACCAGCATCTGAGCGCGCTGGTAGTTCACGTCGTTCGCGACCATCAATCCGGTCGAACGTCCAAAATCCGACATGTTGATCTCCTCGCCCTCGGCCTCCTTCAATTGTCCACGAGAGCGCTGCAAAGCCTTTTGCACACGCTCCTCCTCGTTCACGTGAAGAAGCTCGACCAACTGCGCACTCTTGCTACCGGGAGCGGCGCAAAGATCCAGAACCGAGTGGTGCGGCTGCACATCCAGAACCAATGGCGGAATCATGGAGACCTGCTCTTGCCTGGAGATGTTGCCGACGCCAGTCTCGCTGACCAGGAACTTCTGGAACTCCTTGAAAGGCTCGTACTTGCGAATGACGTTCTTCGGTGTGGTCATGCTGTAGGCAAGTCCCTCGGGGTACCAAGACATTTCCTTGGGCAGGTCCACGGGCTTGTCATTGTGCACAATGTCCTTGATGAGAGGGAAGAAGCGCTCGGTCAGGTTCCTCCTCACGCTGAGCGCGTGACCCTTACTACCGCAGAAGCGGAAGGCGTTGGGCAGCTCCCTCTTGATGGCAGTCCAGAATTCCTCGCGCTCGGGTCCTTCGGGTACGATGTTCAGGGCGTTGTAGTAGCGCTCGAATTTCTCGTTCTCTTTGCTGATCTGGTCGAAGGATTGGCGATTGTCGACGTACGATTTGTCGCCGCCACCACGTCCGCCTTTGTTACCGCCTCTTCCGCCACCGCGACCGCCACGGCCGCCGCGTTTGTTTCCTCTTCCGCGAGCCATTGTTGTGTGTGAGGGAGTATGTCGAGGCAAAGTGGAACTTTTGCGCCGAGATCGAGTACATGATAATCTAGCAGGGACGAACGTCACTAGCGCTGCACGTCGGCCCGTGCGGGTAATCCCAGTGTGGAGAGCTTGACATCCATCGAGCCTTGGAGCCATCTTCTCAATTCAAATTGGAACATGTGAATATTCGTTTTGAAATGCAACATCACGTGGTATTGTTGATCGTTGTTCTACTGACTAGAGTATCAAACTACGCCATATATCTCAAAGCGCGAATGAAGGGGATATAGGAAGCAGTTCGACATCAATCACAGTGACCAGGTCCCGTTAGAGAGAGAACGAGGATGTGTGGGAAGTCAGCGCGCTGTTAGATGTATTGGGGGCAGGCCGGAGCTTCTTCAATGACACACCTGCAATGACCACCTCCTCGACATTACTCCTTATTGATCAATTGTAGCGTTCAGAGATGGTTGATTATCGTCCCGCCGATCAAAGACGCGGTCAGCGAGGTCATCAGCCCGTCCATGGATCGGCTTTTCGAGATCGTGGTCAAATGTTGCGGATGAGGTGGAAACACATGCACCTCCTTGCAGTGAATGTGTACAAGATCGTCTACTCCATATTGCTACACATAGCTCATCCGAGCTCACCAATAGACCGCGCCGGGGATGCCCTGGAAACCAAGCGCCAGTCCTTCGTAATAATTCAGGCCAGTGTAGTTGAACGTAAGCATCAAACCACTTCTGATGACTGGTTGTTGGAAAGAGTACTGCATAAAGGCAGCGGCTGCAGAGTGAATTGTTAGATTGCCATGACACGCCCAATCCAGGAAACATTACACTCACCACTCGCGTTGGATCGCACACCGACAGTGGCATTCACACCGAGATCTGTCATATTGAGATAACTGGAGCATTATCAGCAACGCGCATATCTTTGTCTGGCTGAGGCAATTGATGGCAGAGAAGGCAGAACTCACTCATATGTAGCCCAGCTTGGCAGCGCCTCGTAGAAGCTGAGGAGAAAGTGTGCGAAGTAAGTTCCTTTTTGCGAGTACTTGGTACCATACCACTCAAAAGTGAGTGATCGGTTGGGCGCCGTCCCTTCATACTGATAGAAGATGCCTTGCGTTTCGCCTTTCTGGAAGAAGAGATCGTCCCAGAATGGGAAGTGTGCATTCGGAGTGGGCGCGGCCATGGTACTGAGTGGCGAAGGAACGTAGCCAGACTGGCCGGTCGGAGTCGGACCGATTCCGATGTACCCGTTGTTGGCGACGTGTACGCTCACAGCACTCCTGCCGTAGAAGCCCAGGGAGAATGAAGCTGAGAATGGGTTTATGTTGTCGTCCGAGTCAGAAACAACGGACACGGTATTCCCAACGACGGTCAAAGGTGCCCGCAGAGCGATCAGCGGCTTCGCGAGGGAAGTTGAAGATGTTGTCCTGCGTGTAGTCGTTGTTGTGAACGGCATGGCAGCGAGCGAAGATGGTGCCGTACTGGTCTGAGCAGATGTCAGTCTCTCAGTGCTGCAATACTTGCTGGAACAAACTTGCAACTGCTATCGAGCCCGTGGTTGGAGTTGGCGTTGGTGTCGTGATCTGTAGAGTGGTCAGCTACGCCCAAGAGCGCTATAGCATACAGCGGGTGACTCACGATTGCTGCAGCTGTAGGCGACGGAGAACTGATTGTCTGCCACTTACATGAGCTCCCGCATGCAATCTCTGGTTCCTTCATCAACTCACCGGGCCCGCAGTGGACGTGGAGGGCGTGTATGTTATTGTCATAGTCTGAACCTGGCCTTGGACACTTTTGATATGTTAGCAATGTGTCTCGTCTGGTGCCTTGGCGAGGTTCCGCTAGCTCAGTGAAGACGGCAATCCACTCACGTTGTTGTAAAAGTGACAAAAATCGAGCTCGCGACCGTATTGGTTTGCGTGATGATATTAGTAGTCTGTACGGTCGTCTGGAGAGTCGGAATGATGACGCTGGTGACTGTGCTAGCCGGTATCGTCGTATAAGATGTCTGCACGACAGTCGAAGCCGGTTGTGTCGATATTGCGGTCGTGATAAATGTACTGGCTGGCTGAACAGATGTTTGAGTAATTGTCTGACCTGGCAACGTCTGCGTAGCGGTGATGAAAGAAGTGGATGCTCCCTTGATGCTGGTATACCTGTGATAATTGGTCAGCTACAGTAGACTGTCCTCCTTCGTTTGTCATCGCGTATGCACAAGGTTATGAAAGATTTTTGGCATGAAAATAAACAAGTCCAAGGTTGGATGCCGCAAAACACAACAAATGATAGGTCGATACGCTTTTGTTGGCGGATGATGTGCAAAAAGGGACCGGAACGCGCGAAACTAGAAGCCTGAAAGATAAAGCGAAATCGACGTACGTCATGACTGCAGTACTGGCCGGTTGGGTGGTTATGAGAGTTAAAGTCTGCTGCGGAAGGGTACTAGTCGCTGTCAAGTACGCAGTTGAGCCCTGTGTAGTTGTATAAGTGACGAAAGCTGTGCTTGCAGGCTGAATGGAGACCGTAAGCTGCGTTGTCGTGATTGGCGGCAGTATTTGGGTCGCTTGTGGGAGGGTACTTGTTGCGGTGTTTGTGACTGGCGGTAACGTTTGAGTTTGCTGAGGTAGCGTTTGGGTGGCTTGCGGAAGTGTACTTGTAACAACCAACGTACTAGTGCCTCCAGGAAGCGTGGATGTGTAAATCAGGATCGTGGTGGCTGTATCCGTCGCCCGTGGAAGTGTCTGCGTCTGAGTCGCTTGCGGCAGAGTACTCGTCATAATTAAGGTACTGGTACCTCCTGGAAGAGTTGATGTGAATATTAAAATGGTAGTAGCCGTATCTGTCGCTCGGGGGAGTGTCTGGGTAGCTTGAGGGAGCGTGCTGGTAATGGTCTGAGCGGGAAGTGTAGCCGTCAAAGAGAGCGTAACAGAGTACGTCGAAATCATGGTACTGGCCGGCAAAGTTATCTCGCGGGTCGACGTCTCTACGCGGGTCAATGTTCCGGCTGGTAACGAGGTTGTGACAGTGTATGGAACAGACGTGATGATCGTAGATGCTGGGCGAATGGAAGCCTCAGTAATCTGTAAAATCGTGGTTTGAGTCTCACGGGGCAGCGTGATTGGATATGAGCTTGTTATCGTTGACGCCGGCTGGACTGATGTTTCAACGCGCGTGAGAGTCTGCTGGGGCAATGTTGAAATGATGGTGCTATACTGGGTGGACACCAGAGTTGCCCCCGGCATGGAAGTCGTAATTGAGAGATCTGAGTGAATGTGTTGGCTGGCTGGATGGAGGTCTCGGTCAGGTAGAAAGTGCTCGCTGGTTGTATGGACGTCTGTGTAATCGATTGCACGGTTGTTTCGGTTTCCCTTGGCAACGTGACAGGATAAAAGCTCACAATGGTCGATGCAGGCTGGATAGAAGTCTCAACGCGTATGAGTGTTTGCTGAGGCATGACAGATGTCACCGTGCTATAGATGACCCGAGTTTCTGCTGGCAAAGAAGTTGTGATCTCAAGCGTCCGCGTGAGTGTTTCTTGGGCCGATGTTGACGTAATTGTGCTATATTGGATGGTAGTTCCTGGCGGTAAGCTGGTCGTGACAGATATGACTTGTGTTTGTTTTTCTCGGGGGAGGGTAGAGACGATCGTGCTGTAGATGAGGCTGGTACCTGCAGGCAGCGAGGTGGTCACGGATATCACCTGCGTAATTGTACTGGCAGGCTGAATGGATGTCTGAGTAACTAAGAGCGTGCTGGCTGGCAAAGTTTCCGTTCGGTCGATAAACTGGACCTGCGTTTCTGTTCGAGCCGGAAGGATAGACGTACGCGTCTCCACTGGCAAGGTGAGTGTGTCTGGCGGCGGATAAGATGTCTCCGTGGCGGTAGCTTGAGGTAATGTGGATGTGATGTAAAAAGTACTAGCAGGCTGAACAGAAGTGAGCGTCAGAATATCGGTCCTCGGAGGAATGCTGGTAGTAAAATATTCCGTAATCAAAATTGTTTCCGTGGAGGCTGGGAAAAAAGATGTTTGGATCTGTATAGCGGTTTTCGTGCCTGTGAGAGTGAGAGTGATGAATTGGGTATTCGTAGCCGTATGTGGCGGCAATTGGCTGGTCTCTGTGCGGAAGAAGCTGAGCACGTCGGTTTGGGTAATTGTTGAAGCTGGCTGCAAAGAGGTCTCTAACAAGGTGCTGATAATAATGCTGGTGGCTTGTGGAAGCGTTGAGATCCGGGTGATCTCAGCTAGGCTTGTTTCTGTCGAGGGTGGACGTAGTGAAGTCTCGACCAAAGTACTGACGATGATGCTAGTGGCTTGTGAAAGGAACGAGGTCAGAGTAATCTCGACAAGGCTTGTTTCCGTGGCAGCTGGTTGCAAAGAAGTCTCTACTAGAGTGCTGATGATGGTGCTGATAGCTTGAGGAAGTATAGAAGTAAAGGTAACTTCTATGAGGCTCGTTTGGATTGAAGCGGCGAGCGTTATCGTCCGCAATTCACTTGATACAAGCGTGGTTGTTATTTCGGGCAATACGGACGTCTCAGTGATGTAAAGGGAGCTGACCTCTATCGAGGCTGCGAGTGTGCTTGTGATGAATGCTGTACTGTAAAGAATGGAGGTCTCGGGCGGTGGAGTGAATGTAGCTTGGTCTAGCGTAATTGTCCGGACCTCGAGCGTGGTGAATCCGTCAAGATATGTCGTGTACGTCTCGAAATAGCTGCTGACTTGCGTTTGGGTCAAGTTGAGTGTAAGGGTCGCTTAGTCAGCGGTTTTTGTTTCAGTAAGGATCAGGATAGTTTCAAATGCAGTCGTAAAAATCAACGTGCTCGGTTCAGGAGTGTGTGTAGATACTGATCCGTTCAAGTAGACCGTCTCGGGCGGAGGAATCGATAGTGTGGTCAAAACAATTGTGGAGTAACCGGTGAAGTAGGCGGTCGATATCACTTCCGAGAGCGTGGTTTCTGTGGCAGTACGATACTCGGTGAAATTCTGCCCAGCAAGACTGACCAATGAACCTGTCCCAAAATCCGGTCAGTATTGCCGCTGATTCATCAGACCTGACTTGATACAAGATTTCTTGGGGACAGTTGGTCCTGACATGCCTCGTGCGTCGTGCATGGCACCAGGGAACCCATTTGAGGCCTTCAATGGCCAGAATTTGTGGTAAAATGAATACAAAACTTACCTGGATTTGTGCTGACCTGAGTAATCGTGACAACTTGAGCACTTTCTGTCCGGGTCAAAGTTTGAGTGGCGTAAGCCGTAGTTGTAAATGTACTGAGAATTGAAGTAGTGACGGTTCGGACAGAAGCGCGAGCAGAAGCAGCCGTTGCAGAAGAACCCGAGGTTCTGGTGGGCGCATCAGTTGGTTTACTGACTGCTGCTGATAGCCCGGCGCCGGAACTACTACTAGCGCCAGGTAGGGATGAAGCAGGCAACGGCTGAGGTACGAAAACTGGGTCCACGCGGACATTGTCCAGACCGACGTAGGCTTGGCCAAGACAGCGGATGGAGAAGATGCCCGCTTGGTTGTTGACAGTACTCGGCGAGTTGTAGGTGTACACGAATGTATCAAATGTCGTCCTCAACGAGTACGACGGCCCACACATGCCCTCCACGCATATGCTCAACATACAGCTTAGTGGCGTATCACCATTCTGTGCCATTGTTGCTGCAGCACTGAGATTGTAAATTCCCCCAGCTACCGAGTTGAACAAGACAGTCGCGTTGTACGTGAGTGGCTGCTGAGAAGACTGTCTCTTCCTCAAAACGACGGAGGAGCTGATAGAAGCCGTGGGAGATGCAGCCGTCGAACCAAAAGTCACCAGTAAGAAGCTCGAATTGCTGGCTGGGGTGATAGGCGGGTTATCTTCAGGATTGACAACCTGCGCGACAACGAAGGGATCCGAAGAAGCATTCTGCTGCTGCGCCAATTCAGTGGGGTCCGCAATGACAGCCGTCGGCGACTGTACAGGTTCTACGGAGACCGTGGGAGAGGGTTCCGACGAAGTGAAATCCTCATTCGGCAGTTCGTCGTCAGGTTCGCCTTCGTCATCCTCTTCTGGGTTACCAGTTTCTTCGTTCCCAGGATCTGGAGTCGGCTCGGATGCATCGCCACTCAGGGTACCGTTGCCCGGAGTTGTGATGGTGAGAGTGGAAGTAAGCGGTTCCGGAGTATTTTCAATGACAGACGTGACAAATCGAGTGCTGGCTTCCTGAAGTTCGGTATATGTGATAGTGAGCGCATCTGGCGTGCTCTCACTTACAGAAATGCTGTAAATTGTACTAGTTCCCTGTGTCTCCGTGTAAACTGATGTCAGCGGCTCGGGAGTGCTTGTGATGACAGAAGTAAGAAAGAGAGTGCTTTCGTCCTGCACTTGGGTTGATGTTATCGTAATTGTAGTAGGCATCTGTCGAATGACCGAAGTTCTCGGAATGAGACCGGTCCCCATCAACTGCGTGTAGGTCAAAGTGATTGGTATCGCAGTCTGTACAACGGTGGAAAGGCTGTACAGAGTGGTCCCTGGCAGCAATCCCGTGGAAGTTATGGTGATCGGGCTAGGTGTCTGTCGAATTATGGTCGTTGAGAGGACTGTGGAAGCTTCTCTGTACGTCGTATATACGACAAAATCGCGATCTGAGGTCGCTTGCAGATCATACGTCGGAAAGCTCGTGCTGCCGTTGTCCGCTCTAGTATACGATGTTGAGATCGAATCCAGATGAGGACGTGTGACACTGGTCCGCTCGGAAAGTGAATTCAGGTAGACAGTTGAACCGCCTTGCAATGTTGTGAAAGTGATGTAAACTGGCTTAGGCTCCGGCGCGCTGACTGTTCGCTCAATCGTGTGTTCAATGGTAATCGTGCGTTCCGTGACGGAAGTACATAAATTTGCAGAGTCGCTTTTGCTGAGAGTAGAGTCGATCGGTACCAATGTGGCATCGCTGGAGTCACCCGCCAGGGCCGTGTTTGTTGGTGACTCTGTGTCGTTTCTCTGCCTGGTGGTCGCAAGTTGTTCCGCAATTTCGCTCCGTGCACTGCTAAGACTGATGCCGGAGTAATCGTAAGCTTTACAACTTGTCATGACATAGGATGTGACAGTCTTTTCGGCGGTCGAGTCGCATGAACTGTTGGATGGAGGCGCCGAGATCGTCACTGTTGACGGCAAAGGGCACGTTGATCCAGCGATCACTGAGAATGGCTCTTGAGGAGTTGCCGGACTGCCGTCAAAAGAGCGCGAGGAAGCCTTGATGAATGAAGATTCGGAGGCGACGGCATCTTGTGTATCGCTGGCTGTTGACGTTGAAGTGGACTCAGTCAACGTGCTTGCGCTGCTGGGCCCGTAGTGCGTGAGGAAAAATGATGATGAGTTCGATGTGTACACAAAGATGGTCGAGGGTCGGGACGTGCAAGAACCCGTAGAAGTGTACGTGACCCATGGTATTGATGTGCCATTCGAGGTTGGGGTCGGGTTCGACGAGACCTGTTGTGCTCGAGTCGAGTAAACGACGGCGCACCAGAGCAGGAAAAAACGCATCGCATGACTAAATCAAATCGTGAGTACGTGCGAGACGGCAGGTATGAGAGAGGAAAGAGGCAGCTGTATCTTGCAACAAACGCTTCGGAAGCAAAGAGCGCCGAGTGATGAACAAGTTGGGATACCCATGCCGCGCCATGTCAGGGGAGCGCATTCCAGGCGGCTCGTGAGATGATCATCTTGCGGCGGACGTGAAATCCTCGGCAGTCTTCATGCGGAGCATCTATCAGGTCAACAAAATAACCAGTCATTCGGGTTGAATCGGGAACTGGCATCGAAAGCATCCTGTTCAAGCCATCCCAATACCATGTGTATACATCTCACTTCATGTCGAACAACAGGCCCAACACCCATGAGGTTCGCGCAAGGGGGCGATGTTCCCAGAGTCCTGCATGATGGTTCGGCGTTGGGACGGTACCGCATGTTGTATGGCGGCTAATCTGTACAGCAGCCTGTGTTGAGCGATTTGCTGTCCTATCTGGGCTACGTGTGACTACCACGCGTGGCCCAAGACCCGGAAGTTGGAATGTTAGTTGGAAAGAATGCTTGAGGAATCAGTGCTGATCGATATCACGATTGACATAATGTAGCATCATGGTCAAGAGCGCAAATTCCGAAGGTACCATAAGCTTGCAAACAAGACTGGCCATGGACTCGCGAATCGCGATATTGGCCTTGTTTTGATTCGTGAGAAGTGGTAGAATGTCTCCGTGCCTGCAACTCCTGTAAGTCTGGGAGATTCCAGCTTGTATCAAGTGAGACTGATGGCAGCATTGGTGACAGCGAAGGAAGTGATGTCGGATTAAGACTTGTCAGGACTTGCCTTTGAGTATTGGGTGGCGTGATGTGGCCAGCTGGTCGGCTGTCATCCCGAAGGCGTTTGCAGCCGGCCCGAGACCGCGATCTTTGACACTGTCGGCCAGAAGTATCAGACTTTTGTCATCCAACAGCAAGATGTAGCTCCTGGCGGTCCTGGACAAGATACCTAGGTTACAACCTCACCTCATCAAAGTCTACATCTTTTGTTGTCTCAGTTGCGAGTCGAGAATTGTATGGCTGCTAGTGCGATTTCCACAAATGGAGAGAAACTCCGTCTCCCTAGAACATGTTGTCAAGTCTCGAGTTGACCACTCGCTGGCTGTTGATGAGACACTGCGGCCAGACTGCATCGAGTATCGAATACCAGCCTCGGAGGATAAACCCAGAGTGCCCACCATCTCGGCGGCAACGACAGGAGTAGGGCGGTTATCGGAACGGCACCATGGTCAATAAGTATCAAGGCTACAAGCTCCAATACTTTTTGTTCGATTGAATCGTATCTTGGTGATGTTCTAATGATCCGGTCATTGTCTGGCGCAGTCTGGCACCAGACATCAGACATCCAGTGAGAGTGAATCAGACCAGTGCGGCAGCACGGCAGCACAGCGTGGCTGCTGCCACACCGATCTGGCTAAGAAGGAGATAGGGCAACTCGCCGAGTTGCATCACAGTTCGTGCGTCATGAGGAATGTATCAGGTTGTCCCGTAAGATTGGGCCCTGAGCCTTCGACATCCACACGATTTCCTCCCAATAAGTGGACAGCCCCTCCGCCGTTCTCCCTCGCCCTATCAACAATCCCGAAAAACGACCAGTCGAAAACGATCTCCATACCAGCAGACCTAACTTGACAAGATGCTCTGTTCTCAGGCACTGATCGCGCTCTCTTCGCTTGCGGCGACTACACAGGCTTTCCGGTTCACGATTTGGCTGGGCGACAAGTGCACCATCAGCGGTCCGAACGAAAAGCTCTCGGACGAGCAGCTGCTGGTATTTCCGCAGGCGGTGGACGAGAGCGGGTGTCTGGTGAGGAATGATGCAACAGACCTTCTGTATGTTGGTTCGAGCGTGTACTGACGAACTGTCAATCTTTAGAAGTACGAATTGATGGAGTATGGCTACGACCAGTCGCTCACGATCTACCCGGAAGCCAGCGACGGCGCTGACGAATGTCAGTTTACTACTTCCCCTGGTCACTCGAAGATGATGGTTGTATCAGTACTGATCTTATGAGTCCGTGTTGGCAGATCTCGCATTCTTCCTATCTGAGGATTGCAGCGGCGACCCTCTGCTCCTCTCGCCGCCTGCTAGCGCACTAAGGGAGCGGCCGGTCGCTGGGTGCTCAAACTATGCTGCCGCTGGAATTACCAAGATGTCGTACAGAGTTATTTCCTAGGCATGGGAAGGTGGCAGCGTTGCCTTGTTGACCGCGCTGACAGAAGTCCGACAAATGGAGTTGTATGTGGGTGGATCTGCGGCGTGTCGTAATTTTTTCTCCGGTCGTAGGATATGGATAATTGTAACGCTCGATGAAAGCGCATGTGTGCCTCATTCGCCGGCTCTCTTGTCCTCGCCGTGGCTGGAAGCTCGCACTCCTCCCTTCCTACTGCCCAAGATGTCACGCCCCATTGCTGCCCAAGAAAGCTCCCCATTCGTCGAAGGTATCGTTGCCTTGCAACGGCATGTCGAATCCAATCAACTTTCTTTCCCCTCGAAGTTGTAAGTTGCCCAGTACTGTGGCTGCCAATTGACCACATCATCGCCGTTCTTCTTGGCAAAAGCCACTTCTTCCGCCTTCCACTTCAGACTCTCCGCGGTCCTCCAAGGCTTGATGCTGACATGGCGACCCTTCTGACCCGCCATTCTCGCCATTCGCTGCCAGCGAGGGATGACGTCGAGGTTGGTGCTCGGCAACAAGACCACGCAAACTTCGGTGTCAGGCGCAATGAATTCCAGGCGGTCCTTGGAAGCCAGAAGAAGCACGCGAGTAGTAGCTTCAGGGTGCATCCACCCATCCTTTAGAGTCTGCTTGTCGACCGGCGACATGCCGTCGTGGAGAGCAGCAAGCATCGGCTCAGCCACTTCCTTTCCCCACATCTTGGTGAGACTTTCACGCAAGATCTTGAAAAGACTCTCACAGTCGACCTGGCTGTCCAGAAGAATGACGACTTTTGAGAACCGAGACAAGCCGTAGTAGCCTACGCGGAAGTGGTGTTCGGCGAACATTTGCATGAGGATATGCAGGATGATGCTTGCTGGCGAATCAGAGTTCTTCTGCAGGACGAGGACGTTCGGTCTAGACATTGCCTCCAGGTTCTCCATCATGAAGGCTTCTCTGTCCTTTTCGTCCACCTGCTGAGGATCAACGATGGTGTTGGTAGGTTCGGCCGAGAATGGAGCGCAATGTCCCTTGTGAGACGGCCATGCCGCTTTCTGGCATTCCCTAGAACAGTACCTGTCCACCTTGCATCTTACGCAGCGAGACTTGCCAGGCTGTGAACATCTTGAGTCGTTGCCACAGAGTCTGCCTTCGGGGCCGTCTGGGATGTTGAAAGCATTGCTGGTCTCGAACATTGCCGGTTTGCTCAAAGCGATGTTGCCAGGCTTCTCGAATGCATATGCTGGGTCCATCTCGGCGGTGTGTATTCTCGTTGGTTGGTGATTTTGTTCTCGCAGGGAAGGAACAAAAGTTGTCGAGACTTCACCGGCGTTTGACGCGTGCGGCGCGCTTTCCTCGACGCCCGTCCTTACTTCACTGCTCTCTGTTTCTCCTTCCAATCATCATCAACATCATCAATATCTCTACAACAAATGAGACTGTCTATCGACGCCACTTGTTGGTCACTATATGTGTCCATGAGTCTCCACCATAATGGCATCAGATGTTCCCCAAGAAGCCTCTCTCCTCGGCATCCCATCTGAGATCAGGACTTCAATCCTCGAATACGTGCTCGACGACAATATATCCCGAACAGGTCTAATAAGAGACACACGCGGGACTCGCAGGGCGATCGTCACAGACCACGACTACAGTGCTGCCGCCACTCTGGCACCCCTTCTCACGTGCAGTCAACTATACCTTGACGGACGCGTCCCGGCTCTCAAGCGCACCCACTTCCTCGTAACAAATCTTTACATCAACATCCCGGAGCGTCTATCTCGTCTCTCAGACAAACAGCTAGGTGCCCTGCGATCAATCACATTCGTGGCGGACAGCCGTCACTTCCGTGCGATGAAGACCTGGGGCGACTATGCTTTCGGCAATCCAGCTCTCAAATTGGACAGCCTCGCAGTCGTCCTGCACGAGTCGAGCCATCATTACCTTTTCGACTTTACCGCAGACATCGCAAAATTACTGCGCAACCTAAAGGGAGTCCGGCGCTTGAATTTTGTCCGCAATCACGCCTACGTCAAAGGGGCCTTCAAAACATGGTGCAACCGCCTGATCGGCATCATCATGAAGATCGACCACTACGAGCGCTACGACGCCCAGCCACCAAATCCTGAACAGACCTGGTGGACATGGAAGTTCGACGATGAAGCTGAGATGTTCTCCTTGGATTCTCTGCCTAGTAAAGAGATGGTGGACGAGGAGACTTACATGCAGCAGATTAAACCACTGGTGGACGAACTCATGACCAGCATCGAAAGTGAAGAATGGAACCCCGACCCTCGCACTCGGAACGGTACTTGATATCATTTATTTACACACTGTTCAACTCAAAGCATGGGCGCTGCCTGGCCATCGCCTCTCTGGTCGCTTCCAGCACTCCACATGCCTTTGCCATCGACAGGGTCGACATGCCACCTGATCAGCTGACCACGTCCGAACAGCTTCCTGTCGTGACCCTTCAGGACAATGACCTTGTGGCCGCGCTCCTTCAGACCCTCGACTGTACTTTCAGGAATACCATCCTCAAGGTACACCGTCTTGTCGAACACATCACCGGCTTCGGGCATACCAGCGCCGATGCATACTCGAGGAGCGTCTAACGAAGCTTGAGGTGTGAGGTTGAAGATCAACTGGTTCAGCAAGACTTGCACGTGTCCCTGCGGTTGCATGAAACCTCCCATGACACCGTAGACACTGTGCAAACTCTGATCGCTCACATTGGTCACCAAAGCAGGAATGATCGTGTGGTACGGCCTCTTGTGGGGTGCCATGATATTTGGGTGGTCCTCTGGGCCAAGCGAAAAACCTGCGCCACGGTTCTGGAGCGTGAAGCCGCAGCCCTTGGGGATAATACAGGTGCCGAAGCCTCCGTAATTGCTGTTGATGAAGCTAATGCCGTTGCCCTCGCTATCTGTCACAGCAAAGTAGACGGTGTCGCTGTGTTGATGTGCTGGAGAGCCGTGGTCGACTTGATCGCTGGCCTTCTTGGGGTCGAAAAGTTTCGCGCGCTCGGCGAGATAAGCCGAGTCAAGCAAGCCTTTCGTAGGCACTTTTGACACCTTGGGATCTGCGACCCACCAATTGGCATCGGCGAATGAGATGCGAAGGACCTCGATGACAGCGTGCAAGTAGGCAGCGGAGTTGTGATCTTCGGGTTTGAATTGAGGCACTTGGCCAGCGTCCTCGAGCTCTTGCAAGATGCCGAGTGCCATCAAAGCGACGATGCCTTGGCCACTAGGAGGGTGCTCCCAAATCTCGACACCCTCGGAGGACTTGTCATGCATGTGCTCGCCGTGGAGCTTGTTCGCATTCTGGCCACGGAACTTCAAGCTGATGGGTTCGGTGTCCTCGCTTCCAAGCTCTGCGTGTTTCTTCATGTCCTCAAGCGTCAAGTGGCCGCCCAGATCTTGCACCACCTTGACAAGCTCCTCGGCGATGCGGCCAGTGTAGAATCCTTCTTTTCCCTCCTTGCCGAGCGTTCTGAAAGTGTTCGCCAAAGTCGGGTTCTTCATCAACTCGCCCGCCTTGGGAGGTCTGCAGCCATCTGGCGCCGAAGGGTCCTTCTTGAGCATCTCTGCGCCATTGGGAGAAGCGCCGCGAATGACATCCGCCGAAGCCGCCCAAAGTCCAGCAGACATTTCACTGACAGGAAAGCCTTCCTCGCCCAGGCGAGCCGCTGGGTCCAGCACTTCCTCAAGAGTGACCTTGCCGCTGCCAAACCTCTCAACAGTATCCGCCCACCCCGCTGCAGCTCCAGGAACAGTGACAGCCTGCACACTCGACATGGGGATCTTGCCCACCTCGCCATCCTTCAAGCCCAAGCTCTTTCGTACAGTCTCAAGCGTGCACTTGGTACCCGATCGTCCACTGCCGTTCAGCGAGCTCACTTTCTTGGTCTTTGCGTCGTAGAACAGGCAGAACATGTCGCCGCCGATTCCTGTGTTGCCGGGCTCGGTCATGTTGAGCCCGGCGGCGACGGCGACGGCGGCATCTGCGCAGTTGCCGCCCTTGCGAAGGACCTCGAGGCCACAGGCATTGGCTAAGGGCTGTGTGGAGGAGACGATGCCTTTTGCTGAGTGTACGGTGGAGCGCCTTGAAGGGAAGTAAGAGTACTCGTATTCGGAAGGGAAGATGGAGGTAGAGTGGAGAGGCATTGTTGGTGAGAAGCGCTGTGCGCGAGTAGTATTCCTGGTTCTGTTTATGGACGATCTTCTTGTGGGATCTAGGTAGAGCAAGAGGCGGGGACTCAGTGGTAATATACTATTGATTTATCAACAAATCTGGCTATCTCGAGGGGTAGTATGAGGTACGATAGAGAGCCCAGGAAGACGTATGGGAGGGCGACACGTGCGGGTATTGCGGGCTTGATGTTTACCGTGGTATCTCTCTATGAGCATGAGATTGTTACGTACTGGGCGTGGATGTGTTAGTGAGGGGTCGCCATATGGCAATCAGTTAGCCTTCCTTGAGGAGCTCCACAAACGTCACTTTCCACCTTCCGTTTCCGGTTCGGCCGATGTCGGTGACCTTTGAACAGATACAGGCTATCATGATCAAGAGGTTAGGATTCGATGGCGCTGGATACGCCGAGGCATCAGGAATCACATCCTCGAGCGGCAGTACTAGTGTGGACATGCAAGTTTCGTAAAAGATGTTACAACTGGGTCCAGGGTTAGGGTTGGGGTAATGTCGTTCTTACACCTCGTCGCCTATAATCATCCACTGTGGTGCGGCAAAGTAGCAGATACGGGTATGAAAACGAGAATCTGTGCATGTAAACAGCTTTGCTTTATACACTCGCCCAGCACGAAGCAGGGGCAAGAAGTACCAGTTCACAGAAATCATAATGGAGATCAAAGCTCGAAAGTCATAGCAACAACACACAACAGACTTGCAATAAAGCGTTCCGCCAAATAACTGCGATACTACAGTAGACGAACTTGGAACACAACGTCAACAGAAGACTTTCGTCAAGAAAAGTACCGACCCCGAAGCGTATTATAGGACGACTCCAATATGCCCAAAACCTTTCCAACCGGCATTCCCCAACATGCCACCACATTCAAAATTACTGCGAGTCGCTCGTCGAAACATTCCGCTCGCTCGGCATGGAAGAATCACGTCTTTCCCGCCCCGGAAACGCGAACCTGCGCCTCTTACTACCGACGGCACCACTGGCTGGGGATGGGGACGGCTGCCTAGACGTATCATTCGACTGTCCTTGATCTTGCTTCATGTGCTTGGGGATCTCGTTCTCCGTTCGTCTTCCATCATCCAGCCAATCCTCCAGCTGCGACGTCGACTTCGGCGTTGGATCCTTCATATCGTGATGCGTTTCATCCTTGAGGTGCTCGATGAAATCGTTGTCGTTGCGGTGAAGTCGCGGAGTCTCCATGCAGTGGTCAATCAGGCAAACAAAATCATTGTCAATCTTGACCAGTGGGACGATATCATGACGCTCGGAAGCGTGCATGCGCAGCTTTTCACGGCTGGAGAACGGCGATGACCCGCAGCGATGTCGCAGAGGACATTGGTAAACGGTGTGGGTTGCAAACCGCTCCCATCGTTCAGTCTCAGCTCTTTCCCTTCGCACACGCACAAGCTCTATTGCGCAATTTTGCAGCTCTTTCGCAACATCGTCGCCCTTGAGGTAAGTCCTCGTTTCGTTCTCCAAGTACTGCAGTGTTTCGTCTCCGTTGGGGAGGTCCGCTTCCCTCGAGGCGTTCCATTGGTCGAGTTCCACGGCCGAAGCAATACCAGGCACATTGAACCGGAAGTACATGGGGTACTTCCGGGCTTCGAGGTGCTCACGGCCTGCGATTCTAACAGAATGGCAGTCACTTTTGAATTTCTCATGTGTCTCTTTAGATTCGGTGACGATGTGAGCGAGCTTCCTTGCTGTACTGAACAGTGACCTTGCATTGTCGAAGTATCTCTGCCCTTCGTTGTGTTCGGTGTTTGTCGCTTGAGGTGCATCATCAATTCCCTCGGAAGGTTCAGAGTCTTCTATCCTGGTACCTGTACCGATGGACACGATGAGATCAGGGGCCTTTCCGTGTACCGCCCGTATCTCGCTGTAAATACGTTCCGACGGATTGTTGCAGCCTACACCGCCGTCGATGAACGTGTTCTCATCAATTGCCTGTTTAGAAAAGTAGCGAGGAGCAGCAGACGTCGCTCGGGCAACTTCCCACACTTTCGCCATTGACTTGTTGTCACCGGGGTGCGAACGGCCGTACGCGTTCTCTGGACAATTGTAAGTCCGAAACACATACGGCCTTTTGACGTCCGAACCACCGTAGGCAACGACAGCGCTAATGGCATGTCAGCTGTTTGACATTGCTTCAATCATGGCTGTTTCAACTTACGTGTGGCATGTGTCTGTGGTTTCGTTCCGCAGTTTGACTTCGCTGTGTCCATTCTTTGACCCATTTTCGACGACCTTCTTCAAGGCCCGAATCATCTTCTTGGACTCGTACTTTGGCCTCAGGACACCGCCGATCGAGAAAACCTGTGGCCGAGGCTGGGCAAATACACCGTTTCCCACAATGCTGTACTGCTGCAGAGCTTCGTTGATACCCATCTTCATGCGCGAAAGCATGATGGCGCTTAGACTGGCATCATTAGCTTCTTTGTTGTTCGAGAGCATCCGAGTATATCATACATACCCACCGGTACTCGTTCCTGCCACGTAGTCAAAGTAGTGGTGAATGCGGAACCTGCTCAGATCGTCGTCTGGAAGATTTGCAGTATGTGCTGAAACAGGCCACGCATATTTCTTTGTGGCGTTGGATGGAGTCTCAGAATCCACTGGTGCGTTGAGTTGCTTGGAGACATGATTACTTACTACATTTGAGGGGCCTCCGCCTGCATCTACGACCACATCATGCTCGGTTGACTTGAAATTTGCCACGTTGACCTGTTGGTCTGCGTCCGGCAAAGGCAGATTGTGCGTGGTCACTCCGGGTCTTGCGTGACGAAACCAAGGATAATCTGCACTACCGGAACACTGAGAGAAAAGTATCAGCGTGTGTTTGGAGCTCCTCCTGCTGTGGGCGATGCACGAGTCTGGTTGCTCGTCATTGCTATGGAGCAAAACCTATGCCACGTGGGAAATGCAAGGGCGACAGAACGTGGTACCGTACTCTAGGCCACGGGAGCCTTGGAACCTGCTCCGTATCGCGCTCTCCTTTCTCCAGAGCCGCGACTCTGGTAAGTATCTCTTGGAGAATGAGGAGAGAACTGTATCCTCGGACGCCTCCGCCATCTGGGTTCAGTTAGCTAAGATACTGGTGATGTAGACTGTACGAACAACCGAGATCATCTTACCAAGACTCAGAAGCAATTTGCCCGACCAAGGACTCTTGGATGCTGTGTCTGAGTTGAGGACTGGAAATCTTTTCGGGTACACCGAGGGTGTACTCGCAGAGCTGCCTCTGCTTCGCGATCGTGGTGGCGTAGCGCTACAAGGAGCACTCCTACTGGTAGGGACGGTGAGGTTCATCGCCATGTTCAGGTGTACCAAAACTCGCGCACAAAAACGTTTGATTGATCGGAGCCACCCAGATGGGGCGTGCTTGACACTTTAACATGTTCGCGGCATCTGTTTTGCGGCCATATACACATCGCTTCCGTAACCGAACAACTGCAAGTCGGGGTGAGCAAGGCTGTATTGCATCGCTGTGTGAATCTCGACTTCTTTGGATCGAAAGGAGTGGCGTCTGCGCCGCACATTGCAAAGACGCAGTAGCAACGGGTGTGGTGAAGAGCGCTGCTGTGGAACCACAATTCGTCCACTGGGAGAGGAGGAGACGACACTATGCAGGTGTTCTCTTGATCGTCAGACACTCACGCTATGATAAAAGTCGTCAGGCTGAAGCTCGCTGCTGCGGTCGGAGTCGCCGGTCGTCGCAGATACGTACTTTGAAGACAGTCGTTGCCTCATGGCTTCGCTACGAAATGCGCCACGCATGGTTTTTTGCGAACGGCACCTTGTGATGATGCGCCGAGGCAGCGCCTCGTCCCGTTACAGTCGTGAGGTGGTGAAGGTACATTGTTCGGTCCCGCTCCCAGTGTATTCCAAATGTTGCTTTTGGAAACCAGTCGAAGTGAATAGTGTGTGGGTATCTGTGGTTATGGATGTCATCTCCATGCAAGCAATTGTGGCAGATATTTTGGAACGTCGTGGCATCCCCTAAATCCTTCAAAGGGCAGGTGAGTAACGTAAAACTTATGCGTTACAGTATTGTGGCGTGATGTTAACGGAAAGCGGCAAAAGGTCAGCTCGCTGCTTTGCAGCCTTGTCTGATCCGCCTCATCATCTGAGGACACGGATCAAACGGTGCATTGCGCGTACCTCGCTACGCGTAGAGTATTACTCGTGGTAAGATCGTTCTCATTATTTTCGTCAGGCGGAATGGTCTCGACCGCACAGCCTGATGTGGGTTTGACAAGATCCAGTGAGGCGCATTCGAACCCCTTTGATTGGATTTGAATTGCCGCGAGTGGCTCCACGTAAGATTGACATGTGGTCAGTCATGCATAATGTACCAAAGTAGTCTGTAGAGGGGGGCGGGTGTCGTGCCATCCCCCTCGAGCGATGATATTGAGCAGTTCGCGCACTCGTGCTATCGCCAGAGCCTACTCGACATTACAAAATAAGACGCATACCCAATTGTGGCATTTCGACACCAGATGGAACATTCGGCAACCGACTCCAGCCACGGCTCCACGCAAGCTTCGAAGAAGAGAGGCCGTTCGCTCGTTCTGTCTCTGGCAGACCAGAAGTTGACGGTTGAAGATAACGATGATTTGGAGAAGTTCGTCAAGGGCAAGTTTGAAGATAATCTGTCTTTTTGAAGCGGGACCTGACTGTCGTCAAGGGCGACTGGTCAAAAGTGACAAAATCTCGCGCAAGCCTTGGAAGAGGTCGATTCACCTCGAACTGTCGGAGGCAGACTTGGCGCAATCGGACACATCTTACTCGTATCCGATCGACATTCGACTAGATAGCGTATCTCGCTTGATGGTGTTCAGGAGATTACTGGGACTTGTTGATGGGGTAAGAGTATACACTGGCCCTCTCGCCAAGCTGTGAAAGCCAAACCGGGATCGGAGGACGTTTGCAGCGGTGATGAATGGACAGCCTCCATGATGTCAGAGCGTCTTCACAGAGATTCAGTTGGATAGAATGTGTTGTGTTGTATTGCATTTTGAAGGTGTCCAGAATTCCAGTACGGTCCATCCCTATGTGTAGAACGAGTCGCGCAAGTAGCCTACGTGTGTAAGCCAGGTTGGCCAGGCTCTGGACTCTGGAGGCACAACTAAACTGGAACATATTTGAGCGGCGATGGGAGTAGCCTGTCCCCGTTAGCCTGCCCCCTGAGAGCGAGACACACGCCAGGCCAGCTATATATATCATTGTCAATTGGTTGTGCACGCCTGTCATGCCCTCACTAGAAGCGGCAATGGAAGTGATCTGCGCGTCTGAAGCCAGCATGCCAGCTGATACGGAATTTAGCTTTGTAGAAACAGAACACAGTCAGAGTGGAGTCGGTGAAAAAAGATGTAGGAAGAAAGTGAGAATGGAACGTGGACAGCAACTGAAGGAAGACAAACAAGGGGAATCTGAGGCCGCCCAACGGCCCGCTTAGCAAGGGTAAGGGTTGTCTTGGACAACAAGTGAGGTGGAGGAAACTCCAAACCTTGGAAAGTGAGTAGACAGATCTATACCCTGAATCATCAGCTTGAAGGCAAATTAGACGACAGCCCAATTGGTGCAATATTGATAGAGTTGCGTGTATGTAGCGTCCATGGTGTGTTTTGGAGGCATAATCGAAAGTCGCGGTCAATTATTAGCGTCGGATATCCCGCAGCCAATGAGAACGTATATTCAACGAAGTGAGGTCGTCTGGTCGTTCTTCTCTTCCTTGTCGAGTATCACAGGCGACGGTAACGAAAGAACTACCAGCCCACGAAATGAAGCTAAAAAAGTTGTCCAGTCGCACGTTAATCATGTCTACGAGCGGGAGAATCGTCTAAAATTATATGCGCTCGCCCTCCAAGATTCCCCTTGCCTCCTCCGACTTCCACCAACTGACGCCCTCCTTTCCAGGGTACTCGAACTTGTCCATGCTCTCGGGCTTCATTTCAACACTGTAACCAGCCTCCGTGGGGGTGGTGTAGTAGCCGTCCTTGATGACACTGGGGTGGAAGAAGTGCTCGTGCAAGTGATCGACGTACTCCAGCACAGACAGCTTTCCGGAGACAACGACGTAGTCGATGGTAGACAGGTGCTGAGTGTACTCTGGAAGACCAACACCACCCGAGTGAGGCACGATGGGGATGTTGTACTTCTTCGCGATCAACAAGATGGCCAAGACCTCGTTGACACCGCCCATGCGGCACGCGTCGATCTGGCAGACGTCAATGGCACCTTGGACGATCAGCTGCTTGAAAATGACGCGGTTCTGGCACATCTCGCCGGTAGCGACGCCGATGCCGTACGGCTTGAGCGCCTCGCGGATCGCTTTGTGTCCGAAGACGTCGTCAGGTGATGTCGGCTCCTCGATGAACCAGGGCTTGAACTCCGCCAGCTGCTTCATGTACTCGATGGCCTCGGGGACTGACCAGACCTGGTTGGCGTCGACCATGAGGATGTTGCCCTTGTCGTAGCCGATGACTTCTCTCGCAATCGACAAACGACGGCGATCAGCCTCTATCGAAGTGCCGACCTTCAGCTTGAAATGTCTGTATCCTTTGGCAAGAGTCTCTTCCAACAGGCCCTTCATCTTATCCTCGCCATATCCTAGCCAGCCAGCACTGGTTGTGTATGCTGGCACCGCACGGTTCTCCTCGGCCTCCTTCATTCTCTGTGCCTTGCCAGCCTCCTCTTTCTTGAGCATCTCGATTGCCTCTTCCGGGGTGATAGCATCTGTGATGTAACGGAAGTCGATGCACTTGACGAACTCCTCGGGGCTCATCTCCGCAACGATCCTCCAGACAGGCTTGCCCAGCTTCTTTGCCCAGAGATCCCAGATGGCGTTGACGACAGCTCCGAGGGCAAGGTGAATGACGCCCTTCTCGGGGCCGATCCAGCGGAGCTGCGAATCTGATACGAGGTAACGCCATGTCTTTCCCCAATCTGCAACGAGGTCCTCAAGCGTCTTGCCCTTGATTCTGTCTGCGAGGAGTGATATGGCTTGACAGACGATCTCGTTACCGCGTCCGATTGTGAAAGTCATGCCGTGACCAGAGTGCTCGCTGTCAGTGTGCAGAATGCAGTAGGCAGAGGAGTAGTCGCCGGCCGCGTTCATAGCATCGCTGCCGGTCTTGTCAAGGGAGGTCTGTAGTTTGTCAGCGTTGCCGGCGTCACAGCCAGACTCTCAATGGTATTCTTACGGGAAACCGCACATCCCTCGTGCTAGCATGAGTGATTGTGACCATGTTTGCGAATGTCAATGTGGAAGAGTTTCAAGAATGTTCCTGTGGTCTGAAAGATGGCCAAGCTTGCTTACGGGTAATGATGAGTATAAGGGCAATCACAGAAACAGAGACGGAGAATCAGGGCCTAGCAAACCGGATGTCAGGCACGCTGATACGCTTTAATTCTGTGGACTCTTGCGTGGCTTTGTTACACTTTGGTGCCTTCTGAGCCGAGAGCGGTCCTCTGCCCCACGGAGACCGACTGTGGAGGGACGGAGCCGGAGGCCCACCAGCACAATTTGGGCCAAGTTTTGGAGGGGTTCAACCGGGCCAAGCCAATGGCAGGTGGTGTTGTCGGCCTGCTCAAAGATAGCAAACCGAAAGCCACGTGCGAGAAGAGAGTTTATTGGTGGATAAATGTTTTTGCGTCTGCTGTAAGGCTCAACCGTCGTCTCGCTCGCATTTGTTTAGGGCTGCGGCTTATGGAAGCAAATACCGACGAGTCGATATATGGATACATACCTACCTAGTATGTCATGTCCGCGATGGGTCAGTTGAAAATCGTCCATTCTTGATGCATTTCGAGCCATCAACAAGGTAAGAGCAAAGGCTGCAGCAAGGCCTATGGCGGCATGTCGCGAAGTAGACGACTCGCTCACGGCTTGAACATGCATTCTTTGCGCCAATCTCATGGGCAAAGCAGGTGTTTTATGCGCTTTCGATGACATCGGAGCGCTCACAAATGAGCGGTATTCCGGCTGACTGTTACCTGAAAATCAAGGCTTGCGATCGTTAACGATCAGCGCCGTCCGAGGCTAGGACCCATGGCTCGGAGTGTACATCCGCGGATTCATGCGAATGTCAAAGACACGCAGCGCGAAGAGCAAGGATTAGAAAGCTCATGCTGCAGCAGACGTAGCGATGGAAGCTGACATCTCGACATCAAGTCACCACCTATGACATGCCAGATATGCACCCTGATCATCAGAGGACGGCAGCAGTGCAGACATCATGTCGCAAGTGAGAGTTCAAAACGGGTGTTTACACAGAAGCTTGCGTCGAGGACAACTCGAGTCGATCGTCAACAACACAGGACTACGCAGTCAAGTGTTTCACAGGCGAGCGCGCAGTAATGCAGGCATATCTGGTGGACGTCAGGCAAAGCAAGTGAATGCCGCTTCCGTCATCCTAGTAGAAGTGCGGTTGGCGAAACATGGTCTCAGAAGCCTTTAAAAGGCCGTTCGATCGACCAGTGTTCGGTTGTCCAATTGTTCACCAGATGGATGCCTGTAACGTCAAGACTTTGAGCACACATGTGAAGAGTAGCCTCACACATCAAGATGTGACGTATAGGGCTTGGGGAGGGGGATATTGGCAATCAAGCATCATCCTCCGCGTGAGCAGAGGAATCAGCGACACCTGGTGTGGGGAGAAGGCATTGTATTGGTATTTCTACTCATCCATAGCCGACCCTCCTTGGCCAGCTCACACTCGCCGTAACGCCGTGCAACAAGCTGAATAGGACGCTTAGTTGCGGCCGCCACGGGGCAGACCGTCGCCGAAGCGGCGAGGGCGGTCGGCAACCTGCTGCTGCTGGACGGCAACAACGTTGACGGGGATGCTGTCGAACTGTCATGGTTGTCAGATGTTGTATCTTGCGAGTATAGAGTGGATGAACATACGCCCATGGACTTGAGAAGGTCCTTGGTCTCCTGGTCGACATCGAGCATGCCGCTCTCGCTGTTCTGGGTGAAGTCGAGAGCAGAGACCTCGGGGACGTACTGGTCCTTGCGCTCACGCTCCTCCTCCTGGAGCTTGAAGGAGATACCGCGTACGGGACCACGCTGGATGCGCTTCATCAAGTGGGTGGTGTAGCCGGCAATCTAAAGTGACGGCTGTTAGCCTGGGTGTCCTGATGCGCGATCCTGCCAAGTTGGCGGCTCAAGGAAAGATTGTCCGAATTCTGAGCCGCCTGAGATCGTGCTTGCGTACCTTGTTGCGCAGGCGCTTGCTGGAGATGACGGCGATTTCATCGCAGATACGCTTGTTGGTCTCGAAGTCGAGAGTCAGGCGCGGGTAGTAGCGCTCGATGACCACCTTGGCGCTCTTCTTCACGGTCTTGGTGCGTACTCTCTAAATTATATGTGTTAGCCGTGATCTGATGGTCCAGGAGGTATGCGGCGTAGTTCTTACTCCCATCTTTGCGGTTGTGAGCTGCTCGGGTTAGTCGACGGCGGGTGGTGGTATTTTGCAAAAGTGAGGTCGGCTGGTTCAGCGTTTAGGATGCCAGAGACGCGGAAATTCTGCCAAGAGCCCACAACGCAAGCGGCCAATCGGAAGCGCGGCCGTCGAAAGCGGGGCGAAGCGATCTTCAAAGCCTTCGAGCAAGTGCTCTGCGGTACGATTTAATTGAATACATTACTCTCACCACTTGCGAATACAAAACATTGAACAGTATGATACAGCGCGGGAGTGATCGTAAACAGATGATGGCTCAAATTCAGGCATCTTCGAGACCGCGGATTTAGAACGCACGCGTCACTCGCTAGTTCTCGAACTTCAGTCCCGCCTCCTGCCTCACCGCACCATAGACACCAGCGATATCACCCTTGCTGCCCATGTGCTCCTGCACCATCTTCAGATGAGCATCACCAACCTCGACAGCCTTCATCTTTGCTCCAGACGACTCGGCCAAAGCCAAGGCATGCCCTGCATCCTTCCTCGCCAAATCCACATTGAACAACGGCTCGTCACGCTTGTAGTAATCGCCCTCTCGCATGCGGTTGCTATAAGCCGTGTAAGGGCCAGGGAACATGGTTTCAATGAACGTGTGCAAGTTGTCCGAGCCCAGCCCGCTCTTCTCGGCGAGAGTGTGGCCTTCGGACAGAGTTTCGACCATGTTGAGGATGAAGGTGTTGCCGATGATCTTCAACCTGGTCGCGGTACCGTGAGGCTGGTCTGAGTAGTTGATTTCCGCCCGGCCCATTACGCCTTTGCAAAAGGGCTGAGCCTTTGCTACTTGCGCGGCGGGACCGGCCAAGACGCAGACCAGCTGGCCGTTATCTGCCATTGCAGGTGCGCCGAATACCGGACACGCGACGAACTCGGCGCCGGCGTTGTTGATGGTCTTTGCGAGCTTGTCGGTGGTGTCAGGGTGGATTGTTGAGCAGTCCACGAATAGCTTGCCCTTGACGTCTGGCGACTTCAGGGCGGTGTCGATAGTCTCGGTGATAGCCTTGTCATCGCCCACGCAGGTGAAGATGATGTCTGCCGCTGAGACTGCCTCTTCAATGGACTTCACGACCTTCGTCTTGTCTGATGGCAAGGTCTCGGCAAGCTTTTCACTTCGTGCAGTCGTTCGGTTGTAGATTGCAAGTGGCGCGGTGAAGTCACCCTTTTCAACGAGGTTCTTCACCATGCCACGTCCCATGTTACCTAGACCAATCCAGGCGAGGCGGGGCTTCTGTTCTTGTGAAGCCATGGTGTTATGCTGAGAAAGAGGGAGCTGGGCTGGGCTTATTTTTTCGTGATGATGTGCTTCGATGCGAATGATACCCCAGTTTGGCTTGAAGTGCTAAAGTGCTGTCTTAGCGATTCGATGTTCAAGTTGTTGGGTGAGAGGGTCACGATTCTCGAGTGCAAATTTTGGTTCTTGATGATGAATCGCTTACTTAAAACAAGATCTCGAATAATGTCTTATTGCTAGATGGGGTTGTTGCACATGCCCGATTTCCCGTGATCATTGCTAACTGCCGCGGTTGATCATCTGATGACGTGTTCAACAGGTCGCGATGTCGGCGAATCACATTCATCATTTGTCAGCAGTCAAGACAACAACACCATTGATTCCATCACGCACATGGGGTCGAAGGGCAAGGGAAAGGACATCAAAAAGAGAAGCTCTGTGATGACTTTACGCTTGGCTTTCATGTTAAAGTCAGCTTTGGGCTTGCTGAGATTCAACAAGGGCAACAAGAAGGGCGGCGAACTATAGTCGGGGGAACGAACTACAAAAACACCATCCGTATTCGTCATGATATCTATCCAATCCAACCCACCCTCAAGCAGCAACAACCTTGGTATACTCGTCCAAAACTGCAACCAGCCTCGCCCTCGCCGGGGGATCATCAAACACCTGCGCATGATCCAAATCCTCACACCACAACACATCAAGCCCCCGCCCCTTCCAAGGCTTCGTCTTCCAAGCCCGGTCCTCCGCCGCATCTCCCCTCGTCTCCAGTTTCATGTGCACGTCAGCATCGCCTTTGACCGACGGGTCTGGGACCTCGTCATGCAGCAAGTAGCGAGCAACGGCGTCCGTGTCGACGATCAGATCCCTGCTGGCCAGCGAGACAGTAATACGCATGCCATTGTCCAGCAGTTCCTTGATGCGGGCGCGCCACAAGCTGTTCTCGTTCCAGAAAAAGTGGCGGCCCAGAGTGTGGGAGACGCCAGGATCTTTGGACGCAAAGTACCAAAGCTGCCATTCGTTCGCCGTCTTTGGCTGGCGAACGGTGAAATTGAACGCCACGTCGGGCATGTGCAGCAGCACTGTCACGGGGTCGATAAGGACTGTTGCGCTTATCCGCGAGGCTAGAGGGTCGTGGGTGAGCATGTAGGTGCTGAAGACGGAGCCGTAGGAGTGCGAGGAGAGCACGAATCTGTCCCAGCCGTGTTTGTCTAGGATGGCGGTGATTTGGTCGATGAATTGTTGGCGTTGCATGATGGGTTGCGTGAGGCGGAAACTGATCGGGAGGATCTCTATCGCAAGCACGCCGACGCCTTGGTCGGATAGGCCATCGAGACCAGAGGTGGGTTGCTTGGAGATTGCTTCTAAGGTATCCACATAGGGATACAAGCCAATGCCGATCCCGTGGATGAACAGTACCGGCAGACGGGTCTCGGAAGTATGAGGACGATACCAGTAGCTCAGGGTCTCAGCCGGCGACTTCTCTCGAGCGAGCAGAGTACCAGGCCGCGGAGGGAAGACCCAAGGTCCAGCAGTCCTCGTTCTGAGATGTGAGAAACCCGCGATCCAAAAGCGGACGAAAGTGACGTGCTCGACAAGCATGACAATCGCATACCAAGTCAAGCTCCTGACATCCATGTCAATCGGGTCGAGAGTCAAGCGTAGGGCCTTGGCCTTGCCTCTACCTTCTTGGAAGCGATGCCCGGCCATCTCCTCGATCATCTGCGCGTACTCCTCCATTTCCTCGGCATCCTCGTCGGTGACACGGCCTTCCCAGAAGGTCCAGCCTAGGAAGCGCTTCAGCTCATCGCGACCGATATCCTTGGGGTTTGCGCCGCGGAACCAGCCCGAGAGGAACTTGTCCACATCGTGGATTTCGGTGCGGACTTGTGTGACCAGCTGTTTGCGCTCCTCGCGTGTTCGAAGCGGCGGGTGTACGGCTTCGCGTTGGAGACGGCGGCGGTACCAGAGGAAGAAGAGGTAGAAGAGTGCTTCCGCCGCAACGTATGCCTGTAGTCCAGGTAAACGAAGCTCAGAAAGTGCTTTGTGGTTGAAGAATAGATCGTAGGCCAACCATATCGTCCAGGCGAGAGACCAGGGTCCGATGCTCTGCAGGCCGGCGACTGAAATTCGGATGAAGATCAGGCTGCCGAGCGAATCATTGATCATCTTTCCGGTTTGTGCGGTGTTGTGTTCAATCTGTATTGCCAGACATGTAGGCGCGAGAATGTAGCAAGTGAGGTGGCGGTACGGGCATTATCAACAGAACCTGCTCGTTTGGTATGAGACCACGGGCGCGATGACGGCGCTGGTTGTTACGTCCGGTGAGGAGGCGACGCTCGTGCTCCGCAGGCATCTGATTGGCCGGGCAGTAAATGGGTGAATATTGGATGGGTTTCTGCATGTCTTATCTGTTTCTTTGTCCCAACTGCGTACATATGTAGCATTGGCTGGGGAGTGTGCAGATGCAGATGCAGAAAAGGCTTCCATGTGGAAAAAGCCATTCCGGCTTTCACATCTCGTCAGCTTCGGTACTTGTTGCACTACTGCACTATGATGCGACACGGCTGTGCGGAGGTTCTGCGGTACAGGTAAGAGAGGTAGCCTATGACAACTCTAATTCAGTGGTTTTTGTATTCATTGAGTGGCTATCTACATGTCCCGTTGTCCCTTCATCAAACAATCCCCGAGACTGGTCTGTCCCCCCATAAACACCCCACTCGATCAAAGCGAGTGTATCCAAACGCTTTCATGGCAGTAGTCGTAGTCAATCTGTCCCAGAACACCATCCATGGTCTTTCCGCTAACTATTGTGCAATAATCGTTCAGTGGCTCTCGTCGTTCGCGGCCTCTATTCGAGGTCGCTGTCTGCGCCACGCCTGTAACCACCATCCCTGCGACCCTTTCTCGGCGAGCTTTGCCTGGGCCTCCTGCTACCGGCGTCAGACCCATACCCATCGGAAGCAGCGTTTCTGGGACGGTATGCGTCGTAGTAGCTCGCAGTGCGGCCAGAGTCGGTGGCAGTGTATGCGGTGCTCAACCTCTCGCTCTCTGGGCCATTCTGGTAGGAGAAGTCACGCTTCTTCGGGCTGTTAGACCGGGACTCGCGACGTTGCTTGTGTGCTGCAGGCTTCGAGGAGGGTGCTGAGCTTCTCTTGGGTGGAGGTGGTGCCTCGCCGTTCTCACGAGCCATGGCTGCAGCGGCTTCTTCGGCCTCCTTCTTCCAGCGACGTTCCATCTTGTGAGCCTCGATCTTGGCTCTGCGCTCTGCGTCATCGTGGGCTGAGCGGGCATGGTCTCTGGTCGATCTTTCTTTGCGGTGTGAGTTAGAAGATGTGTCGGTGTATGCATCGCTACGCTCGCTGTTTGTGTGGTCGTAGTGGCTGCCGTCGGCGACGCGGTTGAGTCCGCCAACACGGGCGGGTTTCTCGCGTTTGTACTGGTGGATGTCGCGGTCGCGGTAGCGCTTGCTGTGATCGTTGGTGTTGCCTGTGTACTCGGTCATGACCTCCGTCATGCCATCGGAAACGGTTGTGGTACCCCAAGATTCAGTCATGTAATCGTCGTCGCCCCAAACACTGTGAGTCTTTGCGAACCCACGCTTGGCCCTGATACCCTTTCTGCCCTTTTCGTCGCGACCAATGACCGTTGCAGCAATAGATTTCTCGCGCATGTAGTGCTGGCCGTGTACGACACTGCCTCCGCCTAGTCTGGTCGACTTGGTCGCGTTACTAAGCGTCTTTCCATCGGGACCCTTGCGACGAAGGACCGTTGACTTGTAGTCGTCCCAGTCTTCATTCTGGAACGAGAAGCCACCGTTCTTTGCCCAGAAGAAAAACCAGATGGATGCGACGACCATAGCTGTACCGAGCAAGGCGAAAAGGACGAGAAAACCGGGACCGCTAAGCTTGTCTGGCGATTGACTCCCTGCTCCGGGATGGTAGTTGGAATTCAGGTCGTCGCGAGCATGAAGGGTGATGGTGCGCTTGCTGAAGTCGTGGACAGCCATAGGCGAGAGCGGCTGAGAGGCGGCATCGTCGGGGCGCAGGGTGGAGATAAAGATGTCTTCGGCTTTGGGTGTGGATGCAGTAACATCTGTGGATCGAGGGTCGAGTTCGAGGGAAGAGACCGCAAGGTCCGAGATGGATTTCTCAGACGCTTTCTGAGAGCGCGTGAAGAGGGACGCGAGGAGCTGCGGAACAGGCGCCATTGTGTGTGTTCACGAGAGATCGAATAGTATCAACTCAAGCACCGTAGGCCGGAGCCTCGACACAGTCGGTCTGTTGTGCAGTCGCGTATCGGAGCGTTGGCTTGCTGTGGGTCTAGCTTGGAGTGCAAGAGAGTAGAAGTAATAGTATGATTTGGATGGTGTGAGAGCGATTTGGTACAGAGTGAGAGATTGTGTTGCGAGTCCAGGTGGATACTACCCAGATCTGGTCTTGCGAGGAATGGTCTGCGCGGCCTTTCGCCTCGAGGTGGTTGGAGTGGCTGGTCGCCAAAATGCGGAGGCTGGAATCCGCGGCTGGCACTGTTTACTTTGCGTCACTCCCGTTGCCAGGGACAAAGTGTGGGGTATCACGTGCGTTTAGAGTTCACTTACACCAGCCCAGGACATGGATGTCTAGGACCATATGCATCTCTAGGAAAAGCAATCTAGTCAGGAACCCCGTTCTCGACACAAAAATCATTATACCATATAAGCATTGAACGCTAAACAAATTCATTACAGTCCCACAATCCCACAAGTTAATCCTTCCATCATGTCTCAGCATTATTATTCGATCCCACATCAGCCCATCCCAAAACATCCCGATCATCATCACACAACCGCGCATACTCCAACAAAAGCCGCATGACATAAATCTGCATATCCTCCTTTCGCAGCACCTTCTCAGTCCACACCTTCCCCTCGGTCGCAATCTTCTCCGCGACATCATCATGGCCCGCAAGACCGACATTTTCATTCCCGATAAAGTATTCCATGATGCCGTAGATGTCGGCGAAAGTGTTGTCCATGGGAACGAAATGCTTCCAGGGCACGAGACGGGAGTCGTGCCATTCGTCGTAGATGGTCGCTTTAATGGGGAGAGAAGTCGAGCCGAGGAAGCCGCGGTAGCGGCCGCTGAAGCTGTTGCCGTCGATGTCGGGGAGGTATTTGTTGTTGTATTGCTTGCTCATGGGCATGCCTTTCTTGACTTCGAAGTAGTGGTCGGTGTACCAACAGTGTGCGCCACTGTCGGGGAAGCATTGGAGGTAGACGGTCGCTGCGTCGCTCCAAGTCTCGACCCAGTCTGCGAAAGAGCCATTGGGTGAGCTAGGAGCGTAGGATTGGAGCGCGTAGTCGCCCTTGTTTGGTAGGACGAAGTTTGGCGGCTTTTCCCCATTTTCAGCTACTCGAACGCTTGTTGCGTTGACCATGCTGATGAAACGGTGGCGTTGGAAGCGCGTCCAGTTCTCTTCTCTGTTCCTGCCACCAGTCGCCGAGCCTCGCCAGACGAGCATGTCTTTCTTTTCGTTCCAATCTCCGCCGTGGGTATCGCCACCAGAGTAGAAGGCGTCCTCGGTCCAGTACATGGCAGGCGGGAGGAGGATCTCGTTGTTCATTGACAATTTTGATCCGCCAAACAAAGGGAAGAACTTCTTCGTGTTGCCAATTGATATGGGCTCAACAAATGTTCCGTGTAGACCTTGGAAATTGGGGTTATCACAGGCTGATTTGGCTAGTGTCCAGTTTTGCACGTATCCGTGGTGGGAGTGCTTGGGGTACCCGGGTGTAAGAGGCGGCGGTGTACGGAAGTCGGTTTCGATGAAAGTGCTTCGAGCCGGACTGTCAGGTGGACAACCCACCACGGCCAGCGGCCAATATGGACCTTCGCCTCTGAACATTGGGTCGAAACCTTCGGGCGGATTGGCATCGATCTCGTGCAGACCGTAGAGAGACTGTTTCAGCTCATGGGCCGGCACGATCTTCCTACGTTCCCTCTCCTTGGCCATGTGCGTATCGATCTCCTCGCTCTCTACGACCATGCGGCTTTCGTCCATGACATTGATCGGTATATCCACATCAGGAACCCAGCCTCCATCCTTTACAATACTCGCGACCATGTCCTGCCACAGACCCATCCATACCCTATCGTCGTGGTCAGACCGCTGAGTGACAGTCCCATTGCGCACACTGATAGCATGTTCAAAGGTCTTCGCTTGCTCCCGCATCTGCTTCGCGGAAACGCCCCAGAACGGGTTCAAATCGTCGTAAATCCGGTCGAAGAACTCCTCCACCATCACAGCGCTATTATCGCGCGCGAAAGCGAACCATCTGTCGAAACCGGGCGGCGGCTGTCGTCCTCGGCGCTCACGATATTGCTGTGCCGCATCTTCCAGTGTATGCGCCTCTTTCTGTAGCAAGCGTGCCAGCTCAACGTCTGCGCGTCCGATCAATTCATCAATTGGATGCTCGCCGGGCCGAGTGGAGTGAGTCGGAGGCGGACGTGCCGGGACAGGCGGTTTGACATCGATGCCGGGTACGCGGATTTGTTGCGGAACGCCGAAGGAGCTCACGAAAACCCATGCGACAATGGTCAAGACTCCCGCCGCTACGACTAGCTGGGTGAATCTGGAGCCAAGCGATGGGGCAGAGAGGAGCGGCATCTCGGTCAGGTCGGTCGACTTTCAAGGTGTGACGCGACAGGCTGGGCGCATAGCCAGGTGGGCGGTGGTTATGTCGAGAGTCGTGTCTTTGTTATGTTCATGCTGATGCTGATGCCGGTGAGGATAATCGAGTCGGTTGAGGGAGGATCGTCGCGGCGGAAGAAGCCATGATGCCATGGCCTGTTAAGATGATAGCCAAGCATCTTACAATTAGTTAATGCAGGCGGCGGGATCTCGAGGCAGGTGCAGGGTCTCTGGCTCGGGATTTGTAGGTCGGCTTGAGACATTGCTGTGTTATGTAATCAGACGACTCAATAAAGTTATACCTTACCTACCTATGTATAGAATCGCTGTTTGCTTCGATATCTTGCTACATGGTGCTTATCGTGTTGTAATTACTGGACGAGACTGTAATAGGTATGGACTCATTTTACATTGCTCCCAGATCGTCGACATGCTGCACAGATCGTCAAGTACTCACCCAGGACTCTTCGACTTGATGCTTCGAATTGTATGCTAAAAATGCTGTGTTGTGTAAATGTATATCTTTTACTTGTAAAAGTTAGAGATACCACTTAGGAGGCCGAGTCGACTCTGATCATCTGTGCCACAGAGATAACGCTGTTGCTTCAATAACATTTTCCCCCAAGTGTCAATCACCAAGAAACCACTTGACGCGAATGCCATGCTTCTAACGATAACTCATAATCCTTCTGTGTCTGCCTCTTGCCACCAGAGAAGGACAAATAGAGTTTGGACATTGTTCCATCACAGTTTCTCCTGCTGCTGTATGTTGTATGAAGTTGTGGTGTTCACCAACATTGCCTGTTGTAGGATTGCATTGATGGAAAGTCCTGAGGGATCCAGGATGCCTCCTCATCTGAACCTCCGCCTCGAATGATGGCATGACAAGATGCGAGGGTGAGACGTGTTGGAAACTGCGAACATATGCTGTTGTCAGTCAGTAAAGAGGATGGCCTACATCTCTCGATATCACGATCGAAGCGGTGTGCAACATGGAAGACAAGGGCCTTCGGCGAGTCAAGGAACCATCGGGCAGCCTGTGGCCCCGGAATGCATGAGCGGTGGGTCATCGTGTGTGTTACAGCATAGCAACGACTCTATTTTTTTCTCCCCTCTCTCTACCAAGTCGAGCATGCGACATGCCTTTGCCTCCTAAATTTTGACGTTGTGTTACAGTGAAAGAACACGAGGAAGGCGCAGCAGCGCTTAGCTCGGACGACACGTCAAATCCTTAGGGCCCTTGGTCAATTTTTAGAAATGCACGACGGAGCAACCGTTGTGGCGTGGGGAAGCTCCCTCGCTCGATGTGATGCATGTGATTTGGTGTTATTGCTGTGATATGTCTGGGGAGGGAGGAAGGTGGGAAGTGTGTGAAGAACGACAAGAGAAGGTTGTAATTGGCAGCCTCTCAGGTAGAGATTAAGATGAAAAGGACATGTGATCGTTCCAGAACCTTTCCAGGCCTGTCTCACGAGGATGGGCGATGAAACACGACCAAGGGACGCAATCAAAAGGAGGCTAGTTAGGTACTCTTGTGACGACTGGCCCTGGGACCTCCGCAGCTTCGTATCCTTGGAAGCCTTTGTTTCTACCACTGACACCTGCTGTTCTCCCCTCTCTCTCTCTCTCCTTCACATCAACACCCCTACTACATTCTTTGTCATCACGCACCACTCTCTTACCATCGCATCTCTCTCGCCATCTTCCAATACCCGTCGCCCGACACCCTAGCCCTCGTTTTGCCTGCATTCCTGCGATCAACATGGCATATCAGGGAGGTGGACACGATGGCTATGGCCAACCGCAACGCGACAACTTGCCTGGCGGTGTAAGTCACATCGAGAGCAGCGGTATGCGAATGACAGCGTGCTAATACATCCTCCACAGCAGCCCTACCAGCTGCCTCATCGCGATAGCGACGACGAGGTTGAGCGCTCTCTCCTGCACACCAACCCTACCGGCCCCTTCAACGGCCCATTTGACGACCCTCACAGCCGCGCGGGTACTCCTGGCGGCCCAGACACGAGAGGGTACAACCTAGAGGAGTCCTACATGGGTTCACATGCTCCCCCTTACGACCCCGACCACGGCTACAACGACACGAGTTATGCGGGCACCACCTTGACCGACCCAGGCTACGGCGATGCACCAGGCCGCGTGCCGAGTCCATACGAAAGGAGCGAGACTGGCAGCACCGAGGCGTGGGCGGCACGACAGGCCCCGCCTGCGACCGCTCTCAAGCGTGGAGCTACACGCAAGGTCAAGCTCGTGCAGGGTGCCGTTCTGAGTGCAGACTACCCAGTGCCTTCCGCCATTCAGAACGCCGTGCAGGCAAAGTACAGGAACGATCTTGAGAGCGGCAGCGAAGAGTTTACCCACATGCGCTACACTGCGGCAACTTGCGACCCGAACGACTTCACCCTGAAGAATGGCTACAATCTCAGGCCAGCCATGTACAACAGACACACTGAGCTGCTCATTGCTGTCACCTACTACAACGAAGACAAAGAACTCACCTCGCGTACTCTGCACGGTGTCATGCAGAACATCCGCGATATTGTTAACATCAAGAAGTCCGAGTTCTGGAACAAAGGAGGTCCTGCTTGGCAGAAGATTGTCGTGTGCTTGGTCTTTGACGGTATCGATCCTTGCGACAAGGGTACACTCGACGTGCTGGCCACGATCGGTGTCTACCAGGATGGTATCATGAAGAAGGACATTGACGGTAAGGAGACCGTCGCACACATTTTCGAGTATACCACACAGCTGTCTGTTACGCCCAACCAGCAGCTCATCCGTCCCATGGACGACGGTCCATCGACTCTGCCGCCCGTGCAGATGATGTTCTGTCTGAAGCAAAAGAACACCAAGAAAATCAACTCGCACAGATGGCTCTTCACTGCCTTCGGTCGCATTCTCAACCCGGAAGTCTGTATTCTGCTCGATGCTGGTACCAAGCCTGGCCACAAGGCTTTGCTCGCTCTCTGGGAGGCATTCTACAACGACAAGGATCTCGGTGGTTCTTGTGGTGAGATTCACGCCCTGCTCGGTAAGGGCTGGAAGAACCTGGTCAACCCGCTTGTTGCCGCTCAGAACTTTGAGTACAAGATCTCAAATATTCTGGACAAGCCTCTGGAATCATCTTTCGGTTACGTGTCTGTGTTGCCTGGTGCTTTCTCGGCCTACCGTTTCCGCGCTATCATGGGACGTCCGCTCGAGCAGTACTTCCATGGTGACCACACTCTGGCGAAGCAGCTTGGACCCAAGGGTATCGAGGGCATGAACATTTTCAAGAAGAACATGTTCTTGGCCGAGGATCGTATTCTGTGTTTCGAGCTCGTCGCAAAGGCGGGTAGCAAGTGGCATCTGACTTATGTCAAGTCCTCAAAGGGTGAGACCGATGTGCCTGAAGGTGCAGCCGAGTTCATTGGTCAGCGTCGTCGTTGGTTGAACGGTTCCTTCGCTGCCACCATCTACTCTCTGATGCATTTCGGACGTATGTACCGATCTGGTCACAACATCATCCGCATGATCTTCCTGCACATTCAACTAATCTACAACCTGGCCAACGTCATCATGACTTGGTTCTCTCTGGGTAAGTCTTTCCAATAGATGGAAACTTCGGTGCTTATACTAATACACTTGCAGCTTCTTACTGGCTCACTACGATGGTCATCATGGACCTGGTAGGCACTCCCAGCGCACAGAACAACCAACATGCCTTCCCCTTCGGCAACGATGCTACACCGATCATCAACACGGTTCTCAAATACATCTACCTCGCCTTCCTACTACTGCAGTTCATCCTCGCGCTTGGCAATCGACCCAAGGGATCGGTGTGGTCGTACATCACTTCCTTCTGCGTCTTCGGCATCATCCAACTCTACGTCATCATTCTCTCGGTGTACCTGGTTGTACGAGCCTTCACAAGTGGGAGCTTTATCAAAACAGACGGAACAACAGAGGAAATCCTATCAGACTTCTTCTCGCCTGCTGGAGCTGGTGTCATCTTGGTCGCCGTTGCAGCCACCTTTGGTCTCTACTTCGTTGCGTCTTTCCTGTACCTGGATCCTTGGCACATGTTTACCTCTTTCCCTCAGTATCTCCTCATTGCCAGCAGTTATATCAACATCCTCAACGTGTACGCTTACAGCAACTGGCACGATGTGTCCTGGGGTACCAAGGGTTCCGACAAGGCCGATGCACTCCCCTCTGCGCAGACCACGAAAACCGGTGACGGCAAAGCAGCTGTCATCGAAGAAGCCGACCTTTCTCAAGCGGACATCGACTCTCAATTCGAGCGTACGGTCAAGCGAGCTCTTACACCTCATGTCGCCCCCAAGGAAGACACCAAGAAGACGCTTGAGGACTCTTACAAGTCTTTCCGTACTCGTCTTGTAACGTTCTGGATCTTCTCGAACGCATTGCTCGCCGTTGTCATCACCAACGACAGCGCAGACAAGTTTGGTTTCACTTCAGGCGCTTCCACGCGTACTGCAAACTTCTTCCGTGCGCTGCTTTACGCCACTGCCGCGCTGTCTTTCGTCCGATTCCTGGGATGTTTGTGGTTCCTGGGCAAGACTGGTCTGTTATGCTGCTTCGCCAGAAGATAGATGGGTTTCTCTGGGGAGGGAACAGCGGGCCTGGTGCTCGTTCTCTTTGGGATTCAAGGACCCTCATGGTCTGGCATGGTCGCAAGAATGGGGAGCTGGTCGACAGCTTCTATGTTGCGGAAAAAGAATGGTTGGATTTCACTCTCGGTGTTCTGATACCTTCTACGATAGCATGTTTCCGCTGTACTTACAGTGTTCCGATAAAAATGTATTGGTAGTTTTGCTAGCTGTTACGAAAGAATTTCTACGTGTGTTCTGATGATTCGGTTACATTTGACAATCTTCACATGGTGATCGCGCAGCCACTCAACTTCTATGAAATGCACATCACTACCTATAGCTCCATTCGACGGCCCTGTTAGGTAGTCCATACTTCAATTATGTCGTCTCCTTAGAGAACGATTACGTCCAATAGAACATGCGAACAAGTGTGCGAATTATACTGTACGAAATACATAAGGTACCTATTTGATGTTCGGCCTGACTAGACCCCACGTCATCTCCATTGCACCTGAAATTTAGTTGGAGCTTCACTTTCACGCGACTGTCAAACGAAACCACCACCTCGCCCGCTGCTTACCACAACCACTAGAAACAGCAGACCACGCCAAAATACACAGCATCCGACAATGGCAATCACAATCCTCCCCCCAGCCCCGGCCGGCCCACCCTCAAACCTCAAATCCCGCGCCCACAACCCAGACCTCTCCTCCGACGACGAAGACGCCTCCGGCGACGAAATGGACATCGACAACCTGCCCTCAGCCAAGCAGCGCAACACCACAATCATCACCCCAGGCCAGACCGTCACCGACGACCCCCAATGGATGCGCGGCCACGGCACCTTCGCCGCCGACGAGAGCAGCGAAATCCGCTCAACTCTGGCCGGCACCCTGCAAAAAACCAACAAACTGCTCTCCGTCGTGCCGCTGCGGGCGCGCTACACGCCCGAAATCGGCGACTTGGTTATTGGGAGGATTGTCGAAGTGCAAAGCCGGAGGTGGAAAGTGGACGTGGCCGCGCCGCTGCTGGCGAATTTGCTGCTGAGCTCGATTAACTTACCTGGCGGAATTCTGCGCCGACGCACAAGTGTGGACGAGCTAAATATCCGGTCTTTCTTCGGGGAGGGCGAGTTGTTGGTTGCGGAGGTGCAGGGTCTTTTCCAGGATGGGAGTGCGTCGCTGCACACTCGCAGCTTGAAGTACGGCAAGCTGAAGAACGGGCACTTCATGGCTGTTTCTGGCGTTGGCGGCGGAGCGGGCGTGGTGCGCGCCCGCAGGCAGATTTTCACGCTGCAGACCAAGGGCGGCGAAGTGGATGTTATTCTGGGCGTTAATGGGTATGTTTGGATCGAGAAGCATGTGGAGGAGCAGGTGCAGCAGGATGTGGGGATCAATCGCTTGGAGCAGAGTACGAGCGAGGCGATCTACTCGAGCCAGAACGATGAGATTTCTGAGGCGACGAGGAGGGATATTGCGCGGGTGTCTGGGGTTGTGAGGGTTCTTGTGGAGGGCGGCGTCAAGGTCGATGAGGAGAATGTGAGGAGAGGATATGAGGCGAGTCTGGAGCTGGACGACGACGAGGGTGTCATGGACTTCCTCAGTGGCGAGAGAGGAGGCAGGATTTGTGAGATGGTTCTCGGTGGTGCTTGAGGCATTTGTCCTTCCGCTTATGATTGATGATGCGTTTTCTGGAGAGTTCGGACGGGAGCATCTGTTTACTCGATACCAAAATCCGGTACCTGGCCTGACCGCCTCCTGCCGACTAAGAGACCAGGCCGGAACATGCGGGCTGGAAACGCGATGTTCTCGATTCTGGCAGCACACCGCCTGGAAACGGGCGAACGATCTACGGGTGGAAAGGTGCAACGAGCCATCTCACCCACTTCTACCAAGCTAGAAATCAAGTCCCACCACAGATGCAGTATACGATCTGAGGGCCACCTCACGTCGCTGAGTCCTGGTCCGATGTGACCGGCAACTTCAGCCACGTTTCGCGGCACGAAGTTACAACGCGAGCAGTTGAAACAAGGACAGGAGGCTCACAGCAGATAGGAAGCTCCCAGAAAAACGTCGAATACACCGTTTTTACATCACAAGTTGTTTGCGTCACTCGAACCACTGTGCCCTGATCGCGACTTGCGTGGGCAAATACATCTTAGCATAAACACACATCTAACCAGCACAACATTCATGGGCAAGTAATAACGTCGACCAACACTCTTGGTAACATTCATTCCATGTCGGTGTCATGGGCAAGTTGGGTACGTTTGGACCGATCTTGAATTACATTTGTATGTTCACTACTCTATACATTCTGTCTATACACATCCCCTCAACCCATCATGCTGGAGGTCAGACCTTATTACACGGCAAGGCTTTATCTGCGGTCTGCCCCATCCCTTGACTAACATTGACAATACGGCGCTCCATCACATCGAGCACTAAAACCACCACGACTGATTAGTGATTTCGCCCATTGAAGGGGGGCAAAAAATAGGCAGGGAAGGATGCAGAAACTCACCATTCCACCTCCTCATCCGCCGAACAAAGATACCAAGACCGACACCCGGCACACTGCCACTCATCACACCCGTTCACTTCCCGATCCACTTCCTCATATGCTTCCCCCGCGTCCTCGGCAAACGAAGAAAGCGAAGTCTGCATCGCCTCTCGCGTATTCGGCACGGTGATCGTACTCGTCGTCGTGTAGAGCGTGAGGGTTGTGTGGCTTGTTATGGTGGGTTGTTGTTGTTGTTGTTGTTGTTGTTGTTGTCGTTGGAGGGGTTGTTGGTTGGGATTGGCGAGATCTTGAGGCTTGGGGAGGAGGGCGTGGGCTTGTGTAGAGGCGAGTTGTTGGGATGTTAGGATGAGGATGAGGAGCGGGTTGGTGAGTGAGGCGAGCATTGTGGTTTAGGGTTCTTGGTTTGGATTTTCTTTTTGTATTATTTTCGATCAAAGGACGTTTGGTCGATTGGTCTCGATCGATGTCGAATCGATGGAGAAATATTACGCAGCGTGAGCAAGACGGTACCACCTAGCCCGAGGTGCGTATTGTAGAAAGTAAATCGGATTTCCAGGACCAAGGAGACAGTGCGAAAAGATTCGAGAGTATAAGGAAATAGGATGTGGAAACAAAGCAAGTAGTCTGGCAGTCGATTCAATCGAGCTCTCCATCAATCCTGGGCTCTGAAGAACTCCATGATCCCTCAAATCTACCATCAACCGCCCATCAAGTATCGTCTACAATAGCCAGAGCATTACGCGCTGCCGTGCCTCTCGGCCACATTCTCGCAACAAGTCACCAACCACGCTATCCCGCGGTTCAATATAGACGATACTAGCAGTAATGAACCATTCGAGTCGGCTATGCACGATCTTGTTGTGTTGCCGTTGGGAAGGATGCGCTAGACTTAGCCTGAAGTGGCGTGCTGATTTACCGAGTCTTAGAGGCGCTTGAGAGCCGATTGGAGAGTGGGCGCTTACAGGCATGTTGGTCTAGATGTCTAGATGCTTGGTCACGTGGATTGTGAGCTGATTGTTGTTGAAGACGAAGGACTGTGAGCGTAATTTGGGTGGAATGTGAAGGGATGCTGTGCCACATGCTTTTCGATTGGCGTTGTGGACTTCCTTGCAGCGCTTTCGACATCTAATGACCGCGATATGCAAGCTTGAGAATATTTGGAGCACTCTCAGGCGACAGATGAAGAGGAGAAGAGGAGCAGTAGCCCATACATGCGCATTAACAGAATCGAAATAACTAGAGAGCTAAGGTAAAACAGTTAGAGTATTTCCAGTAGACGCCCGCTGATCATAAACATCGTTCCCAATCTTTCGCTTCACAATCAAATCACAGTCTTTGTCTTACTTGCCGCCGTAAGCAGTGTCGATCTCCTTCTGGTACTTCTCCAAGATGCCCTTGCGGTTGAGCTTTTGCGCAGAGGTAACGAGGCCATTCTGCGGCGTCCATTCCTCTTCCGCGAGCACAACACCCTCGATCAGCTCGATGCCGTTGAGGCCACCCTTCTTTCCAGAAGCGTGCATCTGGCTGAGCACCAGGCCGTTGAGCTTCTTGTTGTGGCACAGCTCCTCAAGTGCGGAGCCGGAGATGCCGTTGCTGTTTGCCAGTTCCTTGAGCGCGGGCTCGTTGGGGACGACAATCGCAACAGGCTTGTTCTTGTCCTGCGCAGCGTAGACGCAGATGTTGCCCACAATCGGGCATGAGCGGTACACCGACTCGAGCTTCTCGAGCGCGATGTACTCACCGTTCAGGGTCTTGACCAGGTTCTTCTTGCGGTCAATGATGCGAAGGTTGCCAAGGCTGTCGAACTCGCCAATGTCACCAGTAAGGAACCAGCCGTCAACGAAAGACTCCTTGGTCTCTTTCTCGAGGTCCAAGTAACCACTGGCGACGGAGTCACCACGAATCCAGATCTCTCCCTGCGGCGGGTTGTTGGTGGAATAGTAACCTGCGTCAGCGAAATCAACGAGCTTGACTTCGACAGATCCGGGAATCTCGCCAAGTGCCGAGTCGGTCCAAGCAAGAGGGTCTTGGATGGCGCCCATGGCAGAGGTCTCGGTAAGACCGTAACCACCGATCATGGGCGCAATGCACATGGAGATGAAGCGTTGTGTTTCCTTGGCGATAGGACCGCCGCCGTTCAGGCAAATGCGAAGCCTGCCGCCAGTGGCCTCTTGGATCTTCTTGAACACCACGGTGTCGACAACGCTAGTGCCAAGGCTGGCGAACGGCAGGTAGCCGGCGTTGTTCATCATAAAGCTCTTTGCGCTCATGGCACCCCAGAACATGTTCTTGACGATAGGGTTCATCTTGCCGACCTTGCTCATAATACCCTTCTTGACGGTTTCCCAGACTGCAGGCACGCCAACCAAGACGGTGGGCTTGAACTCGGCAATGTCGCCGCGGCACTTGCGCATCGAGGCGTCGGAGATAGTCTTCGGGTGGCCGTAACCCATGGTGCCTCCCCAGTAGATGCAAGCAGTCTCGAAGACGAATTCGAGAATGTGTGCAAGCGGAAGGTATGCGAGCAGACCATCGCCAGGTCCAAGGTAGGGGCCGACAATAACGTCGACACCGGCGATAGCGGCGACGACGTTCTTGTGGGTGAGAAGAACACCCTTGGGGGTACCGGTAGAGCCAGATGTGAACATGATGCAGCAAAGGTCGTCGGGCTTCGGGGCGACTACGGGGACGGGGTTTTCCTCGCCCTTCTTGATGAGCTCGCTGAAGCTGATTACAGTCAAGTGTGGGTGGGCCTCCTTGAGCTTCTGGACGTTTGCCTTGAGTTCCTCGGGCTTCATCTTCGAAGATGGCGCCTCGTCGTCGTTGTAGATCACGTTCTGGATGTCTTTGGCCTCCTTGAGCGGGTTGATGAGCCTGGTAAGAAGGTGCGGGTCGAGGAACATGGCCTTGGCGTGGGTCGCAAGCAGCGAGTGCTTGAGGCCTTCCTCGCCGAGAGTATCGTATGCGGTGACGATGGGCATGCTCTGACTGGAAGCACCGTGGGCGGCGGCGAGCCAGTAAGGGTGTGTGGCAGCGTACAGGTGCACGCGGTCGCCGGCCTCCATGCCCAGGGCGCGGAAACCACAACCGATGTTGCGTGCGCATGCTTCGTGCTCGCTGAAGGAGTTGTACTCGTAACCCGACAGCTCGTAGTACTGCCACTTCTTCTCGACCTCCTGCTCCTTGCCGTCGATGGTCTTCTTGATCATCTTGGTCTCCTCGTGCATCTGGATGAGCTTACGCTTGCCCGTAGCCTTTGCATTGCCAAACTTCTTGGCCGACGAGCTGACAATCTCCCAGATGGTGTTGATGCCGGGCGCGGGGACGGACACGAGGCCGTCCTTGGTGCGGTGGTTCCTCCTGGGGATGGTCTCGCCATCCTTCTTCACGGCGCCGGGCACCTCGACGGTGAAAGGCGGCTTCTTGACGCACTTGGGCTGCGGGGTGTGTGTTTTGTAGTCCATGGTTGGTGATGATCGTATGGGGAGAGAGTCCATCAAGGCAGAAGGAAGAGGACGAGGACGAGGGCGAGAGGGTGGTGAGCTCGCTCAGCAGCAGACTCGGCGTTGCTGGGCTGTGGTTGGCGTTTGCCTGCGGGTGCAACGTCATGCTCTCACTTTGGTGGCTGTTAGGGTTGTGACAGCTCCACTGACCCGCCTCCCGCGCAAAGGCCGTGCCTCTCAACCAACTTTTGTGTTCTCACTTCACTTCACCGACTCGGTATACCATGCATACAGTCATAGCATATTAGTTAACGACCGGCCTTTGCGTCAAGGACTGTTTTGCAGAGGACAAATCGAATGGAACAGGCTGCTGGCAATCTCGCCCAAGCATGACTCAGTCTATCCAGCCTGTGAGAGCCAACCTTCCATTTCACTTCACCGACTCATGTTAGTTTACGTAGTGTATCATGCCGAAACCATGCATGCACGCATAGAAGAGTCGACCATCGACCAGCCTTTGTACCGATCGACATCAACAACACGTCCGTCTTCCCCAGATGAATACCACGAAAGCCTCTTCCACTCCACCGTCTCCAGTCTCAATCACCAGACCGGAGCCCTTTGCTCACGACTTTCTCCTCCTCACAACCGTCTTTGTTCTTACCACAGTCTTCTTTGTTACGCGGCCTTTCTCCGTCGTTGTCATTTTCCTCGCAACCGTTGTCTTCCTCGTTACGAAAGAGTCTTTCATTCCATCGACCGGCTCGCCTTCCAACGTTCTTGGACTGACAATACTCTCATCCCGATGAGCCTCATCAGCCTCGGCCAGCTGTGTCTTCTATACGGTCTTGCCAGTCTCTGCTGACCTTTCTGTCGCAGCTCGTTCCGCTGTTGCGTCCACTGTCGCCTTTTGCTCCAAGCTTGCTTCTGCCATGGACTCATCGTCGTCACCATCATCCATACCGCCCCACTGTGAGGCATCCTCGTCCTCCCAGTCAGTTTCCATATCCTTGTCTTCGTCTTCGTTCTTTTTGTCTTCGAAAAGTTGGGTAAGTCGATCTTGCGGTCTACCCAAAGAGGCTGCAGATATTTGAGCTCCAGCCTTGGACCGAGACTCCACCAGGGGCTTCCAGTACTGGTAGCCGCAAATTTTGTCCAGACTGGCTCGCACGTCTCTCCTCGGTTCCAAGTCGTTCTCTTCAGCTTTCGGGAGTAGGGCATAGAGAATTTCGCCTTTCTGTTGCCATACCTAGACTTTGTGTTAGTGTATCTTTGACTTTGAAGCTTGTTCACAACCCTGCAGCTTACGTCGGCGTCACGCTGGTTGACCTCGGCGTTTGCAGGTATGCAGATGATCTTGATGCGCAGTAATGGTGGTATTGTGTTCTCCGATAGCACTTCTTTTCCTACACGGATACACTGCCAGCGCTTGCCTTCTATGAAGAGTCTTTGCACCCTGCGGAATGCCTCATGGAAATCGATTTCGGAATCCATGTATGCGGGGCCGAAGAATGTTGATGAGCAGATTGACGAAGTATGTGAGGTGAGAAAGGAAAGGCCCAGAGCACCAGAAAGTCGGCACTTTATCAGGTCAGGCGCGAGGACAAACCACTGGGAGGCGCGGCCGAAATGACTTCTACGTGCTAGGCAGCTGGCTCAACGACACAACAACAAGAACAAGACAACACCATGCATTCAGCCAAGAGCAGTACAGAAGAGCATCCCATGGATCACACGCGCACGAAACACGCGTCCGCACGAAATGCAGAGGTGCCAGACTTGGATCGTCCAGAGTTCATCGAGTCAGAATCGTCAGCGATACTAGATAGTACATGTATCAACCTGACTCTACAGCTGGGCAAAACGAGCCTTGTGTAGACATTGCGGAAGTATGCAAATGTCGCTCCTGGACATTTCCTGAACAGACCACTCCCGACCCACACATGCCTGGTTACATTTACATAGCAATCCCAAACGTCATCCTCGAAGGACACAGATTTCGACATGTAGAGTACCGCCTCAGCAGATATGAGAGTAAACAAAGTGCCCGAACTTGGAACACAAGCCACTAGCTCGCAAACCGGAAGTCCAGCCTCTTGTTACCCTCATCCTTAGTGTTGGCAACGTAGTCGCTCTTCTCGTCCTCGCTCATCGCATCCCACTTGCGAGCCTTCTGCTTGTTCCTCCACACGTAGTAGACCTTCGCGCCTATGAATAGCACGATTGCTAGTATATCAATGCCGATCAAAGCCGAGTTGCCTCTGTGGTATAGCGGCTTGTCATCCTCACGGTAGATGTTAGACGAGATGATCGTGCCTGCTTGCACACACATGTTGTAGACAGCGGCGGAGACGGTGCGCGTGCGGACAGAGCCTGAGTTGCGTGACGCGAGGGAGACGTTGATCGGGTGGGTATAAGGACAGCTCAGTAGCACGGTGATAAGAGCAAAGGTCGCCCAGGCGTTGACCTGCGCACCGGGCCAGAATCGCAAGGCGAACAGGCAAGGGAGCACCCATATGTTCTGGAATGAGGCAACGAGGGTTCGTTGGCCGATAAATTCGCTGAGCCAGGTTGCGGCGAAGAGCGTGAAACAGCTGATGAACTGATTCGGGATCGAAAGGAGATTGGATTCAAACTGGATGGCGTTAGAAGCTAGATCTGGTTGGTTTCTGCCGCTGTGTGCTTACCTGATCGTATCCCAATGAACGCAGAGTCAATGTGATGTATTGATCCGGTGTACTTTGGGGAATCATAAAGACAATGCCGATCAAGTAGAGCTGATGAAATGGTCAGCGCGACGCTCTTCCTTTGGGTCTCGAGCACACTTACAGGCCACAAGTCAACATCAGTCGAGGCATCCCAGAGGTTCTTCAGCGAGAGACCGGCTCTGTTGTTCATGTCGCCTTTGCCTGGATCATCACGCAACACGCGATTGACCACAATGCCCACTTCCCGGTCGGTAAACCACCCTTTTGGTCGAAACCAGGTTTTGGTTTGAGTCGCCGAAGCTGGCATCAGGAAGAACGAGGCGACACCAATGGCGAATGTGATCAGACCTTCAATCAAGAATAGCCAGCGCCATCCCTCTAAGCCGTGGATACCACGCATACGGAGAAGACCATATGCCATGAGCGAAGTGATGACCATGGTGAGGTAGCGGGATATCCAGAACCAGCTCAGCCGAAGCGTCAGTTCGCCACTCTTGTAGAAATAGCTCATCCACAGGATCAGATCGGGGATAAATCCGCCCTCCAGTGCACCTATCAATGCTCGGCAGGTGTAGAAGCTAGCCTTTCCGCTCATCGCAACCTGGGACGCAGCAACGATGGACCATAGGGTGATCTGCATCGGAATCCACCTGTCCGGTCCTAGCTTCTTCGAGATCAATTGCGACGGCAATTCGGCGGCCAAGAAGGAGAGGTAGAAGATTGTGTTGCCTGGAATTTGTCAAAGCTTGTCCATGTAGACGTACACTTAAAGCGAAGATTGCGCTTGTCTCACCTGTGTTGTAGTCGTTCGTCGTCAATCCCAGATCATCCAACAAGTTGTCCGCAACAGCCTGCTTCAGGTTGCCCCTGTCGTGGTACTGTAAGCAAGTGGTCGTTTTTGTTCTGAACAGTGTTACACACCTGTCAATGTTTAACGCTAGGAACATTATGCAACTCCAGACAGTGACGTGTAAGTCCAATTTGTGTTTGACTTTCTTCTCTTCGGCGGCAGTCCATTGTAAATCCGGTTCGAAAGCTTCCCGGCATTCGTACTCGGCTTTTTCGTAGATGAGGCGGTAGGTCTGCGCGACGTTTGGGTCGAGGAATGGATTGGCCTTTAGCTCCGCCTCCGAAAGAGGTAGACTGTCCGAAGAAAGCTTTTCTGTGTCGACGAAGCCAGATTTCTTGGTGTCGGGCTCCAAGATGTTCTTGCCGTCCGCTGTGAGTATGGCGGGGACTGGATCGGCTGCTGCAGCCATTTTGGTGGGCAACTGAACGAGAAGTTCGGACTGATATAAGCGAAGGGCACTGAAAGGTCAGCTAAGTGAGAGGGTCACGGGTATATAAGAAACCCGAGACCTTGGTGGAGCTCAGGAGCGTCACGGAAAGAAAATTGTATCTATGGCTAATTACCGTGATCCCACAGTTCGAGAAACATACGACGATCTGTACGTCTTCGACACCCTGCTAAGAGGAGCCAAGAAGAGGAGTATAAGAGTTGGGAGTAGACCAAAGCGGCGGAGCCAGCACGCCATCGTCAACAAGGCCTGATGAGTGGATGGCCCGCAGGGTACGGACGGTTTTGTAGACCATTCTCATTGCACCGAGATAGGGTGTCGCATAAGCCCAGTCTTAAGCAGTGATGGCAACATCGCCGTGGTGGGGGCTGGAGTCGTTGAAGTCGGGATGTGAGATGTCGTGCGAGATGGGCGGATTGCGTGATTCGTTTAACCTGGCTGCATCCAGTGCCGACGGTGGCAGGTCTCTCAATCAGGTGTCCCGGCTAAGAAGACCATAAGATGCAAGAGGTACGAAGACATTCGCGTAGTGAGGTCGTGGTAAATCAACAATTGGCTTAACTCCTTGCATTCTCCAGTAAGGACCAGGAGGTTTCTCGAGGAAGAGGTAGGCGTGCTTCTACTTTTCCGTTACGGCCACACTTTAGTAGCGTCTAGAGTATCGGGTCAGATCTGTACAGTCGACATCCGCCTTATAAAGGGGAAGTGTCGTGGCCACTTCGTAAGTCATCTGTTTATTAGATTATCATTGTTCAAGTGACTGATTGTGAGGTAGCTGCGGCAAATGAGGTGGGCTTTCCTTGAGCAACGCAAAAAGATGCGGCCTTCGTCGTGTCGCCCGCCAATAGACCTTGAAAGTGCTGCAAGCATGTCAAGTCTACATCACTAGCAGCCAGATATACTGGATTCATGGCGTGGTGTCTTCGTGAGTGTATACAGGTATCCTTTGAACAAGGTGCCGTTTGTGTTGAGGGTTAGGGTTGGGGTGATAGATGCCAAGTAGTATTGCTTCGGTTAAGGCTGTACTCCATGATTCGATCGGTAAAGTATCCGATTGGACATCAACCCAACCCATCCCATCACCTCTGCAAATCATCACATCATCCTTGCCATGAATCGCTCACTTCTACAAAGTGCAATACTTCACGATCAAAACATCAGATCCTTTCGGCCAGGAACATGAAGCTAAAGCATGCTGTGTTGCATCCTCCGCGGATCCAATAGAGTCGAAGCGTGAGACACGAGTGAAGTCATGCGGCACATCCGGCACACTCTATGCACGCCTAGCGCTCTGGGCAGGACAGGAACGGTCAAAAGCAACTGAGGGGAAAGATCAAGAGTGCTTCCCTGAAGGCAACAAAGTCACATCTTGGAAAGACACATCATTATAATGGTCACGTTGCAAATAATGCGTCTCTTCTATGCTGGAGTCGCCTTTGCACTCCCTGTTGTTCTTGCCCAGCAAGCTCAAGCTCCACTCCAAGACCTGGACGTCCCGGACTCCGTAACAACCACGGCCCTGCCTTTCCCCAGCACGCCAGCCGAGCACTGGACGCCATCGGACCGCCCAGACCCGTTTGTGTGCGAGTATCTTGGAGAGAACAACTGCTGGCAACCCTCGCACCCGGGCGGCGGCGCTCCATACTCACACGACGGCGAGTGGCCGAAGCGAAGCAAGACTTGCGTCGTGAAAGCTTGTGGCAAGCCGGATGGCGACGATGCTCCAGCCATTCTTGCTGCCTTCGATGACTGCAAGACTGATGGCCACATCGTCTTCGAGAACACAACTTACTATGTTCGTACTGTAATGAACACCACTGGCTTGCAGCATGTCGACATTGAGGTGAACGGAACTTTGCTCTGGAGCGACGATATCGAGTACTGGCTTGGTGCGTCGTTGCCTTTTGGATTCCAGAACCAGACTTCCGCCTGGCACGTCGGAGGAGAAGACATTCACTTCTACGGCCACGGCGTGGGCACTCTCGATGGTAATGGCCAGGTGTGGTACGATTGTAAGTGGCAGAACCTCTCTTTGAGGGGACAAATCAATTTTGACAGATCCAAGTCTGTCCAAGTTAATGTGTCATCCGAGAGCATCTCAACCGTAGTGAGAGTGCCGTCTAATTTTACTCAATAGGGAACCAGGGCAGATCCAACATGCATGGGAGGCCTCACGCCATCACGATAACCGATTCGAAAGAATCCGTGGTCGAAGGTCTTCGCTTCGTGCAATCCCAAATGTGGACCATGACCGTGATCCGATCAGAGCGCATGCTGCTCCAAGACATTTACGTGAATAGCACCGCAGGACCTGGGCGCAACTTTAGGAGTATTGTCAACACTGACGGAGTGGATGTATGGCTATGCTTCCCATATGCAACTTCATGTAATTCCTGCTTACCAGCTGCTCACAGACCGTCTATGCCGACAACATCACCTTCTTGCGCTGGATCGTTGACAATGGAGACGACTCGATCAGCATGAAGCAGAACTCGACCAACATCTACATCGCAAACTGCACGTTCTACACTGGCCTGAGCTTTGCCATGGGCAGCATTGGCCAATACCCAGGCCAAATCAACGTCATCGAAAACGTTACTGCCGAAAATATCATTCTGTACAATACAGTATACGGAGCACGTGTCAAGACAGTGCGTAAATCCAGATCCTTCTACGCTCGCTTGTTTACTGACCAGTACCGCAGTGGACCGGAATAAACACGGGGTATCCACCGAATGGCGGAGGTAAGTGGCGGCTTCACGTACCAAGGTACCCAAGGGTCAATAACACAGCTGACACGTTATAGGTGGTGGCTTCGGCTACGCCCGAAACATCACGTTCCGTGACTTCGAGATGCACAACGTGGAACAAGCGTGGGCCATAACGCAATGCACTTCTTACAATGGAGTGCCAGGCGGCTGTGACACGTCCAAGTTCAAGATCAGCGATATGCATTGGGGGAATGCCCGCGGCACTGTGAGGCGTGACCAAGTTGCCACGCTGGACTGCAGTGCCGAGGCACCATGCGAGAACATTGAGTTGTTCGACAATGAACTGACGCTCGATGGAGAAGAGGTCAAGGCGTACCTGTGTGACAACGTGAATGGCGAGATTGGGTTCAAGTGTACGGCACCCTGCGACGGGCGCTGCCCTAAATGAGCAGGCCCCAGAGAGGAGTGCGTTAGGCCATGCATCTGCAGCTGTCAAACATTGAGACGTACCTCGCCTGCACATGGGTGGCTGGAAAACCAGGGTGTCTGCGTCTTAGCGACGTGGTTGTTGACAATGACCTGTCTTTCATGTAGCCAACAGCATCCCTGTGCTAAATGCTGTGCTCTATCAACCTGCTGTGCTACCAAAGAACTCGGCTCGTGGGTCAGTCAATGAACGAACTACCAGAATTGGGGCCTTGGGCGCAGATGGGCAAATGTCCAGCCGCACGCACGCGGGCTGGCTGACATGAGATCTACCCAAATATACCGACTCAGCGTTTATTCTCCGATAATCGTCGCCAGGAATGGACTGCATGGAAGCGGGCCTAAGCAAGCCAAGCTGCACAGCCGCAAGGGAGATGATTCGCTGACTGGATGACCTGACGAGCGAGAGGCTTTGTTGATTATTTAGGTATGAGTGACATGGGAGTTTCCAGTGAGAGAGACAATAAGGGAAGTCCGAAGTCTGGCGCGGGGTGCCGCGATTGGACTCGAATTGGCAAAGGGCGTTTGCGCCACAGACCGGATTGGCGGACGGGTGATCGTCTCACGCATAATTGTCCGGATGCAAGCGCATCAGCCAGCTCTTGGCTGCATGAGACTGGCTGGCCTTTCTTATACCAAGCCCACAGACTCGCTGATGCGAGGCTTTACCACCGCTAAATCTCTTGGGACTCTTGGGACTCTTGGAAGCTGCTAAAATCAGACACTATGGCGAACGGTATCGCAAGACGTCAGACCATGGTTGTCAGATCCGTCTTACGGCTCCTCAAACACCGACTTGGTATTGCAAAATGAATGACCATAGCCTTTTGGCCAAGAGATGCGAGGCGAGTGCTACCTTGCTGCTGGCAAGCGTGGGCCCTCATGGCATGGCAGCGTGTGCATATGCGTACCTCACAGGGCCTGCGAATGGCGAGTATATCAATGATCGTATCGTCCACATCTTCCCGGCATTATTCCCACATCATCAACTCATCAATCGCTCATCTCGACCCATCGCGTTTCCTTGGCTCAATAGACATCCCATCGAATCACTCGTTACCAGCAACCAATTCCCAAATCCGTCCGCTTTAGCCATCAATCAACATGCGCACCGCAGCTATCATCGCCGTGGCTTCGGCCCTCGTCTCTACCGCAATGGCTGCACCAGCACCCGGTAACTGGAAGCCCAAGGGCAGCTGGGGCTGGGGACACGCCGGTGCCTGGCACAAGAACAAGGGCAAGGGCAAGGGCGACCAGTGCTTGACCGACGAGGACGCCGCAGAGGTCGCCAGCGTCTTCCAGCAGCTCATCCAGGGCTACACTCTTGAGCTCACCGAGGAGGCTCTTACCGAGGACTTTGTGGACTGGAGCTCCGCCGTCAACATCATCCGCAACCGCGGTGGCGAGGGTCCCAACGTCGTCAACGCCGTCACCTTCACCAGCCGTGAGCAGTTCTCCGCGAACCACGGCAAGCAGCCCAACATTCCCTTCGACACCCTCAACGTCTTCCACGGCTGCAACTCCACCTCTGTGAGATGGCAGACTCTGCGCTCTGCCAACGGCCAGGCCACCGAGCAAGCCGCTATCGTAAGTTCTCTCACATGCCATGTCTTCCAGACATTCAGGCGACTAACGTTCTTTCTCAGCCCGTCGTTGGCACTGCCATCCTCGAGACCATCCCCGACTCTTCCAACAGGTTCGGCTGGCGCATCAAGACTCTCTTCTCCGAGTTCAACACCGCCGCCTGGCTCGTCAACAACGGCGTCTTCACCCCCAACAGCACCCTGACGCCGCCTCCTGCCAAGCGTGACCTCGGCGAGGGCTACAGGATCAGGATGTAAAGCCAGTAATAAGGCCCAACAGTCCCTGATCCAAAGGAGACGAACGCAAAAACAAAGAACATCAATTCGATGTTCTAGCTAATGTGTCATGTGCTGGGGACGATCGACGACGACGAAAGTGTTGCTATATTGTGTACACACATCGGGGGTGTTTACCTTTTCTCTTTCCGGCAACGGTGGATTTCCATCGCCGTTCGCTTTTGCTTTCGACCTACCTTATTTCGTAAATTCCGCCGCCGCCGCTTTTCTGGCCTGGCGCGAATTATTAGAGCTTATTATCATGTGCAATATTATCGTAACATTTTTGCACAACATACCTTCATCCTCCGGTCGCGCGCGTCAGCCTCTAACCCATCTCATCACTCATCAAGCCTTCGTCTCGCCCTCATCCGTTCCCTCCGATTTCTTCTCCCCTCCCCCTTCCCTCTCCTCCCCACCATTAGACTCCTCCGCCGCCACCTCCTTCACATCCGTCACAACAGAATACCAAACCCAACCCCCCACAAACATCACCCCAACCAACACCATCCCCGAAACTAGCACCCTCCCCCTCGCTTCACATTTCGGCATCGCCCAACACGCACACCATCTCACCACAGGCGTCACAATCGCCGCTCTCTCGGCTTCCAGATCTGGGTTCACACTGATGAGCAGCGCGATGAGCGTCAGCAGGATTGCGGCTAGGATTATCACGGTCACGACTTGGATCGCGGCGAGCAGGATGGAGATGTTTTTGGTGGTTTGCAGGACTTCGAAGCCGGCGGAGACGAGCGGGGTTACTTGGTCGAAGGCGGCGTTGATTTGCTTGCTGTAGGGGATGCCCATGTTTGCCTGCTGCGGCTTGCTTTTGTCTGAGTTGGGGAGGAAGTGGTGAGGTGGGACCTGTGATGCGTGCGAGATGCGGGTTTCTCTCTCTCTGGTCGGATCGCTTGGTGTTCTGTTGGGTTTGCTTGGTGTTGTGTTGTGTGCTGTGCTGCAAGACGCTGCGCTGGGACGGGTGTTCTGCTGTTTGCTGCTGCAGCCGGGTGTTACACCAGTTTGATACAATGTGTGCCTGTAATGTACGCCTGTGACGCTTTGATAAGCGAGCGAGTCTTGGTGGGGGTGCTGCTGCGGCCTCGAGCTCTTGAAGTTCAGCCACTATAAGTCCAGACTTCTGATGGGATGGGATGCTGTACTGTTCACCTGCGACTCTTCCGCCAATGCAAACAGGAGCAAGGCTGTAGTGCTCGAGTGTTGCACGTCTGAGTTGACATTACTGGCTTGTCATCCTGTACTCACACGATATCGGCCTTTCCAGCATCTGCACGAAGCGTCCCGGGAGAGGTCGCCTAGTCACTTGGTACGGCACCTCCGTGTGAGGATACAACTTCGTCGTCAACTGGAGTCTGGAACCCAATGGCTTTCTCCGTCTATAGACCATCTCAGTCGATAGTATCTGTCTTCAATTCGTGGTGTCTCCAAGCGGTGTACAAGTTTGTATCGGCACTCGGCAACGACATCTCTCGTCTCCGGATTGGCGTCCATACTGCACAACGATAGTAACGCGTAAGCAATTTTGCATGACAGCCTTACTGTGTAGATGTGAAGTCGATCTTCACATCCACCGATGCAAAATCCAGGGCTCGGTTGTAAGGCTGGTCACCGTCCCACAAAAAATGACGCTGCAAGTCCAAGCTTGCCAACTGTATTTCAAGTTTTGACGGATCCTCTCCTATTTCCATTATACCATCCGAATCCATCACAGTAGTCCATCAGCGATTTGTTCGGGTCCGTGTGCCGGAATCCTGGATACTTTCAGGAACAATGCTTGTCATGACGCTGTAGGGCGATGATCCACTCGTGCGACGACAAGGGTCATCGTAACTTCCTTCTCATACATAAGCTTCTGTGTAGGTGTATTGCCTTTCCCTCACTCTCTACGGTACAGTACAGTAGTTCTACACACTCAACTCACTTCCAGCCATCAATATGCTGTCGTACCTCGCCCTCCTGCCGGCTGCCTACGCCTGGCAACAACGCCCTCTGTACTCGGACTACTCCTTCAACCCTCTCGAGCACCTCGCAGGCATTGCACCATACTACGAGCCCAACGATCCTCCCAGAGACCCTCTGCCTCCTCAAGGATGCTCGGTGACCCAGGCTGCATACTTGGTCCGTCACGCTGCCATCAATGCCAACTCGTTCGACTACGAGACCTACCTCGAGCCCTTCACCCAGAAGCTCTCCAACACCTCCGTTGACTGGAGCAAGATCCCTGAGCTCAACTTCTTGGACGCCTGGAAGGCACCCGAGATCGAGGAGGAGTCTCTGTTGACTAGGACAGGCCGCTTGGAGGCAAGCCACCTCGGTGTGCAGATGAGCTACCGCTACCAGAACCTGAAGCTCCCCAAGAACGTCTGGACTAGCACTGCTGAGCGCACTGTCATCAGTGCCAAGAGCTTCGTCCGTGGAATTGAGGAGGAGGAAGACCAGATCAAGGTCGTCGAGATCTACGAGGGTGAGGAGTCGGGTGCCGACTCGCTTACTCCCTACAAGGCCTGCCCTGCCTACTCTGGATCCATTGGATCCGACCAGAGCAGCGAGTACGTCAAGAAGTTCACCAAGCCTATCATCGCCCGCCTACACGCCCAAGCACCTGGCTTCAACTGGACTTCCGCCGATGTCATTGGCATGTTCCAGTGGTGTGGCTACGACACTGTCGTCCGCGGCTCCTCTCCCTTCTGCTCCGAGACCCTCTTCCGTCCTGACGAGTGGCTGCAATTCGAGTACGGTCAAGACCTGATGTACCACTTCAACAGCGGCTACGGCGCTCAATACTCCGGCGCTGTCGGCTACCCCTGGGTCAACAGCACGATGAACCTTCTGACCGCCGACCGCAAAGACGGCGACGAGGACATCTACGTCTCCTTCACCCACCGCGAGCTCCCTCCCATGGTCCTCGTCGCCCTTGGCCTCTACAACAACTCCGCCTTGACCGGTGCTAACGACGTCAACGGCACCATGCCCCTGGACCGCGTCAACTACAACCGCCAGTGGCGCAGCTCGCGCATCCTGCCCTTCCTCGGCAACATCGCCATCGAGCGCATGGACTGCAGCAACGCCTACGGCTACCAGAACAACGGCACCGACAACGAGTACTACCGCGTGCTGGTCAACCGCGTGCCTCTGACTCTCCCCGACTGCTACGATGGTCCCCAGGAGAGCTGCTCCAAGGAGATGATGCAGGGCTACGTCAGGGAGCGTGCTGGCGTTGTTGGCGAGTTCGGCGAGGTGTGCAAGGTCGACTACCAGAACTCGACTGACATTCTCAATATTTACACGAGGGATACCAACGGTACGACTGTTAGCAAGTGAGAGTGTTGATCGCTGGCATTGAGATTAGCGTGGTGTTGTTTTCGTAACTCCTAATGATCCTTATCTAATGTATATATTGACTTCATGACACTAGATCATCACATTACATTTCTCTGGTGATGGACGTTGTTAGAGCCGGTATTAGGATTTGATGTTCTTGTCTAACGCAAACCAGGTACGAGTTTTGAATAGCTCCCTGACGCGATGCAGAGAGACGAAGACAGCTAATTATCGTGACCCGTCAAAACTCCGCAACCCGGCAGATTTATACCTACTCTCGGTGCAGCTCATCGTTCTCTGAGTCCTTTGGCTTCGGCACGATGAACCAACAAGCCGTAGTCACCACGATTAACGACACCAGAATAGGCTGTAGGACCCATACTCCAATGCTGGTGCTGAGCAATCCCGTCACGATTGGGAAGACGGACCCGCCCATTTGTGCAAAGACGAAGACTAGGGACAGCGCGGTTGACTTTGTCTCGGATGTGAATAATCTTGATCCTACTGACATGGCCTAGCGAGTTGTTAGTTTGAGTGGTCCCTTGCTAATGAGAAGTCGGATGCCAACGACTTACAGCAGCGAACAGAGGTCCTGAGAAGAATCCGAAGACACTGATAGCGATAGAAGCGGCGATGATGTTGGGTACCCTGGTGACTAATCAGCTTAACAGCCCTCATGAATGCAACGGAAAGACACCTCGACTCACAGCCAAAACACCAATTGAACCCCCAGACAAATCGCCAGATAAATCGTCCCCATCAGCCTCTCGCCGTACTGATGCGTCGGCTCAGGCAAAAGGAGGCGTCCGAGCAGACACCCACCACTGAAACCCGCGGGAACGTACGACACGCGCTCGAGGTCTCCGTCCCGGACGTCGACGAGATACTCGACGACCCAGCCGCTGGCTGTCAAGGTCATTCCTAGGTAGAAGAAGAAGAACACGCTGATGTACCACAGACTGCTCTGCTTGAGAGTCTTCTTGATCAGGTAGCCGGCAGTCTTTTGTTGCGAATCAGACGTGTCTGCGCTAGTTGGAGCAGCATCGTGGGCAGACCGCGGTGTCGTCTTGCGGCGAAGGCGCACCGTATCTCGGAACGCGAATAAACACATGAGCAAATTAATAAAGCCCAACCCAGCCGGTACGGTATAGAACAAATACCAAACCGACGGTTCCTGCGCCGCCGCTATAGGTGACGCCGCAAACGGCGCCACTAGACATCCGGCCATGTACATGGCGTGGATGAAGCCGAGCCAGCGGTGGGCGCCTTTGCCGGCTCCTGCCACGTAGCTGTTGGCGTGAGTGTCCTGGAACGCCTGTCCAATGCTCGTGACCAGGAAGGTGACGACAAAGAGCGGGAAAGGCGTTGTCCAGGCTCGCAGCGCTTGAGCGGCGATTTGGAGTGCTGCGCCTAGGACTAGCAGGGCGCCGAGATCGAGGCGCAGGCTAAGGTGTGTGTTGGCGAGGGCGGCGAAGAGCCAGCCGAAGAAGTTCGCTGCGTAGCTGCGAGTAGGATGAATTTGGGGTTGGACAAGTCGATGAACGATTAAACAACTTACACGCTTGAGGCGATTGCTGTTGTTAATCCGTAGCTGCGGATGATGTACGGTAGTAGAGCTCCGAGGCTGCCATCATTGACGCCTGCTACGAAGAACGAGACGCCGCAGCTTATTAGTTGGAAGAGTCGTTTCCAGTCGCGAGGCTTGTCGTGTGCTTCGCGCGTTAGGCTCGTGTCTTCGACATTATTCACACTCCTGGCATCACGGCTAGTGGGAACAAGCTCGATGTCTTCCGATGGATGCTGAAAGGCGTTCGTAACGGTGGTGGTGGTGGTGGTTGTCATTGTGTGTAAATTTTTCGTCGATGAGAGACGACTCTTTGGAGGGTTCGAAATACAGCAAGAGGTGATATATGTAAAGTATTCCCTACCTATCTGTTACACGGAATGTCGTCCAGGTTTCTCCGTTTCTCCGCCCTCTCTCTCCACACGTCTGGAGTGATGGCTCATCGGCGCGGGTTTCCGTTACAGTGCGTGTAGGGGCAGAGTGCAGAAACCGTCGATCTTACGAAAAATCATACGACTGCATAGGAAGGACCAGACTCGTGCTGATTGACCATTAAGTATGAGACGCGATCTTGGAGGATCCTCTCGACAGTTGCTTCGAGCCTGTGGCAGAAGATCCGGCCTCGGCCGTTGGATGCCAATTGGGATTCGATGCTGTATCTCTGCGGAAGGCTGCTTGTGCTGGACCTTGAGACAACTTGAATCTACAGAGGTTGCAGGCCACGTACACACGGTAGTCTCATATGTGTCAGATTTTAAGTGATACTTCGATGTTCATGTCCATGTTGATGACGGACTTGAAGATATTCGATTTCCCATGATGGTGGATTGGGCAGGAGAGCCCGTGCGTTCGGGGAATCTCGATGGCTGGGGACTTCTCTTCTTCTTCTTCGTTCTTGTCTTGCAACACCACCAACTGCCAACACACTTCTCGTCATCTTCGCATTGCGTGACGCAATCAGGCTAGGAGAACTACGCATTAGAAAAAAATCATCATTGCATGCCGGGCTACCACCAGGGCTTTAACAATCTTGTTGGATGTTCTCACGCCGCCAGTCTCGCTGACGCGATGTCCGATCAACGCAAAGGAACTCGAGGGCCCTGTGGCGCGGATCACGATGCTTCTCATCGAGAGTAATGCCTGGACCTGCCGTATATCGATGTGTTGATCGAAGTCATCAACTCAGCCTGGCATGACGACTCTCCCACGTTGCCCGTTGCAAACGCGCGTCCATAATGTCCGAGTCGAGACAAAATACTGCAAACCGAGACATTTGTCGGCATTCCCGCACCCACGCTGTTCAGGAACGGATTATCCATACCAGCCACTAGGCTTTCAGAGCGCGACTGCAATCATCTTACCAGTGCGCCGTTGTGTGGCTGCGGTATCCGTGTTGGGCCCCGGAGCGGCTGGAGTCTCGACCGTCGCCGTTGCCAAGCAGCAACATGCAACTGCCATGAGCACCCATCCGCACTTTTGGTCATTTGCTGCTATTGGCAAGACGTATACCAACATACTGTCCCTTTGCATGAATACGCCGAATATGACACATGCAGGTGAACGCTATACTTACCCGATGTTGGTGAGCTCGAAGCCTCTGATTACTTGCTACGAGATGTACGTTGGCGATATCCCAACACTGAACTACCTTGACTGGTAAGTCTTTTGTCCCAACCTTATTGTCTTACACTTCCAGCTTGTCTCCAGCACTTGCTCTCAAGACTCCGATACCAGCCTTCATGGTAGCCACCCCTACATGAGAATGCACTCTGTATATATCAAGATGAAGAAACCGTCTCGTCCTTGTTATTCTCGTCATCACACCTCATCAACACTCCATCATCATGCAGTTTCTTTCGACAATTGCGATATCTGCTGCGATCATCGCTCCCTTAGCGGCTGCCTTTCCGGTCGGCTCATGGAACTCATCATCCGGCGCAACCCAGACCCTCGGGCTCAATAATACATCAACCAATGGAAACTCAAGTACAGGCAGCAATCACACACTGACTGCCGCTGAGATCGCAAACAATGTAACCTTTGGCAAGCTCGACATTGATTTGATCAACAACATCGATAGCAGCAACGTTATCGCAATCGTATCTGGTCTGGACGAAGCCGGTGAATTGATACTACTGGACGAGAACAACCAATGGTTCTATCCCAAAGCAGAGGGCGCAGAAGGCGACAAGACTCCCCTGCCCGACAGCGTCAAGCGCAAGCTTGGACCCAAAGACAGCAAAACGACACTCAAGTTGCCCGACTACATCTACAGCGCTCGTGTATGGTTTGCGGACGGAGACTTGGCAATGTTTGTTGTCAAGACGCCTACCGGCCAAGGACTGGCTGAACCGTCACCGTTCAATATGGATGACCCCAACAAGGACCTCAACTGGGGATTTGCCGAATTGACGAACTCGAAAACATGGGGTCTGTACGCAAACTTGAGTTTTGTCGATTTTGTCGGCATGGCACTCGGACTGAAACTTCGCCGTCATGGCAATGACACTACTGAAGTAAAGGGTGTGCCCACAGGTGGCAAGCACAAGGTCTGTAATGACTTGGTCGATCAAGCCAAAAAGGACGGCCAGCCATGGGACCAGCTCTGCATCAACAACGCGGAGGGCCAACTCATGCGCGTTCTTTCGCCCGCCGGCCATATTTCCATCAACAAGACCGCATTCGAAGACTACTGGTATCCTTACACCAACGAAACCGCGACCAGATTTACAACAGATACTCTTACCATCAACTCGCAGTCTGCAGCTGGCAATGTCAGTTGTACATGGAAGCCCGCCGCCAACAACTTGAGCGGCGCCGTCAACAGTACGAATAGCGCTGGTAACTACACAAGTGGTACTGGCAATTACACGGGTAGCACACTCAAATACAGGCGTGGCGCGTTCCTGAACGCGAGAAGCGCGGGTAACGTCACGGAGAACACCGGCAATTACACGAGTAGCTCTTTGAACAGCACGAGCAGCACTGGAAACGGCACGAGTAGCGCTGGAAACGCAACGAGTAGCGCCCTCAACGCCACAGGCAGCACCGGTATGGAACTACACTGTGACGGCGATAACCGACCGTACGCTGCTCCCACCGCTGAAGACATCTTCGGTTGCAACACTGGACCATTTGCAATCCTCGAAGACGACAATGACGTCCACAAAGCTATTGTGCCTCGCCTGTGCGCAGCTTTCAATCGCGGCACATTCCTCATCAAGGACGGCAACATTCAACCATTCGTCAAGCCCAGTGAATACTACGCCGGCAGCGAGACCAAGAACTGGTACAGCGCAATTGTCCACGCAAACCAACTCGACAACCGTGGCTACGCCTTCTCTTACGATGACGTGTCTGTCGACAACGAATCCGACACAGCTGGTGTCGTGACCGGCACGAACCCAGAAGTCCTGACTATCTTTGTTGGCGGTCACAATACTCTGGAAGCGGCACTTTTGCAAGAGTCTCACTATTGATCGCCCGGAGTTCGCTTTGTAATATTACGATTTTTATACGACGCATACTAACGATACAGCATAATAGAAGGAGTTTGGGAAAATGGCATTTTGTGGAGAGCGAGAGTTTCGAGGATTTAATTACAAGGATACCCGGGAAAGTCATTCATGTTGAGTTTTGCAGATAAGCATGCGGTTCATTTCTATATATACACCATTCAACAATTCTTATAATAAGCCTCTTTGCCATTGATAAGCTCGATGCCTACATAGAGTCCCGACTTCTCCGCACGACGATCGTCTTACATTCATTGGAGATTTCGGCAATGCAGTCTTTAGCCTTGAGTCCGGCACCTGTCTCGACGTCATTGTCTGTAAGATCATGCTCTTATGGAAGACAGCTCATACCGACTTGCCTAAGTAGTCTCACATCGAGGCAACTTCGCAGTATCCGGATCGCAAAGCCAAAGCTAGACCTCTGCCAGAATGCTCCCGATCCATCGTCTCACCTTGCTCTCGACCTTCCTCTGGAGCTTGGTGCTTGCTGAAAAGGATCCACGCCTGGATACTGCCGTCGTCAGCGAGACTCCAGTCAATGGTGTCAGCACTACTCCCGATGGTCGAACGTTTCTCCTCTATGCCCGCGTGGACGGCTCTACAGGTCCAACGGTAGTCGAATCGATCGGGAACACAACCGTGCCATACCCGAACCTCAAATGGAATTCTTACAACGCCTCCAAAGACCCCTCGACGCACTTCGTCCGCATTAACAGCCAACGTATCGGACCCGATGGCCAGCTATGGATTGTAGACGTCGGAAGCCCGTCTTTCGGCGAACCAGTGATTCTGCCTGAGGGGCCCAAACTCGTCACCATCAATGTCACGACCGACGAAGTAACACGGGTCTATCCTATGGGCAATGTAACTCTCGCCCAGAGCTTGCTCGACGACATCCGCTTCAATCCGGAGTCCGGCAAAGCCTATCTGACTGATGCGGGTGTGCCGGCGTTGATCGTTCTCGACATCGCCTCTGGCGAAGCTCGACGGGTGCTGGAAAACGACGTTTCTACGCGCGGCAGCATGCCTGTGTCTGCTGAAGGCAGACTTCTACGTGGTGCTGATGGTGGCTTCCAATACATTTACGCCGATCAGCTGGAAGTCTCGCCTGATGCTATGTGGCTGTACTATCAGTCTTGCGACGGCGGCATGTATCGGATTGAGACCAAGTATCTCGACCAGGCTTTCTACAACTCATCACTGGCGAGTGTTCTGCCGCAGTACCCTCAGCCATACGCTCCTACTCCCTCGACAGGTCAGTCTTCAAACAACATCCAATCTTTCATCCACTTCTAGATCTCTACCCACCAGAACTAACAACCTTCCAGGCGGCACAGCCATCGACGCAGATGGCAATGTATACGTCAGCGGCCTTGACCGGCAGGAAATCCTCAGAATCTCGCCAAACGGTACGATGTCTGTGTTCATTCGCGATGAGCGTCTGCTATGGGTGGACGCTATGTGGATTGACTCAAAGCAGAAGCTTTGGATGCCTGCCGCACAGTTGAACAGAGGCACACCCTTCAACAATGGCACCAGCTTTGTTCAGAAACCGCTCTACATCTTCACCGTCGATCTCGGAGTTGGTCCGTCGGCTATCGATCATGCTTGAGAGTATGTATGTAGTCTGTGGAAAAAGCGTACAAATCGCACCAATAAATTTGAAAGGAGACCATCACCTTGAAGACTCATGTTCTCCATCCTCAAGATCGTCGCTGCTACTAGATCGACGCCTTTCGTTCGGAATTTCTGAAGGAGCCACGGTCTCATGCTGGTGCAGCTTCATGTTCACAAACAAAGCGTAAAGTCCAAAGTCGTAAGCCAGGCGAAGAGCACCGGCTACAAGGAAAGCGATCCAGAATCTATCGCCAGCGGCCAGAAGTCCAGTGATCGAAGGTCCAACCATAGCAGCCAGCGTACGCAGCGTGCTCGTAATTCCCATGACCGCCGTGCGCTCTTCCGGCTTCACGACAGCAGCGATGAAAGCCGCGCGCGGTGCCTGATCCATATTGTTGAGACCGGCACGAATGAACAGTAAGACGATCGACATCCAGAAGTGAGACGGCAAGCCGAAGAGGAATACGGCTGCGGAAGACGGGACGTGGGTGAATACCATCGTGTTGATCAAGCCGATTCTCCGGGCTAGCGGTCCGGCAAAAATGCTGGAGATTGCTCCTAGCAGGTATGAGATGGCTGTGACGTCTCCGAGCGTTGCTTTGGAGGGTTGGAATTCTCGTTCTAGCCACAGGTTGCAGAGAGCGAAGGGAACCATTCCGTCTGCGACGCTGTCCGCCATGAGAAGGATCCAGAGCTTGTACATGATTCGGCGGGTGGGAGCTGAGATGTTTGAGAGCCAGCTGCCCATCCAGGATAGCCACGTTTTGTTGTCGGCTTGAGGAGGTTCGGGAGTTTTGGGTGTTGGTCGGAGTGAAGGATCCTGCTCGTCTAGCTCTACGTCGTCGTTGTCGTTCTGTGATACTTGTGCGTACTTGTCGGAAGTATTGTCTGCCTCACAAGCGTCGGTCATGAAGTAGACAAGAGCAGAGTTCACCAAGCCCATGACTGCATAGCCAATGAATATAGAGTGATATGCGTTGGTCAATGTCCAGCCTTTGCCGCCGTTCAGGTGTTCGATGATGCGGCCTGCAGCTTCGGAGCCGATGGATAACCCCCATGTTGACACGGTCACATACCAGGCGAGTACATCAGATCGACTCGTTGGCGTCGTAAGTTGTGATATGATGGATCTGGCAATGTTGTCAGTTCACTGATCAATTCACAGCCGGCTCTTGGCGGGCAATACTCTTCAATGGCTCTGAACGGCCCAAAATCCCCGCCCGTCGTACTGACCACACCTACACATTGTTAGAATTTTTCAGACAAAATGCGATTAGTAAGTTGCCTTCAGACTTACCAACAATTGCTGCGAGAAGCAAGATCCAAAAGTTCTCGAAGTATGAGAAGACAAGACCCGACAAGATCATGAGTCCTGAACCGGCAAACAATATGCGCCTCCTTCCAACCCTATCCGCAATCATAGTCAGGAATATGCCTAGAAAGACGTCTCCGAGTAGAGTGAGTGTCATGAAGAGGCCGATCTGGAAGTCGGTGAATTTCAGCTCGGCGAAGAACAACGCTAGATGGGATCAGTTCAGTATTCGGAGGACTATGTTAGTCGTAGTCTCTCACCCAACATAACCTGTGTCATGCCGAAAGAAATCATCCTCATCGTCCTCGCAGTGATGATGAGGTAGGCATTTCGGCCTGTAGCCTGGATGGATACCAGGCCGAACTCATGGTAGAACCAGTTGAACCAACCAAGGGGACGAGTGATAGATGCCATGCGGCATTCAGGGATGTGATAACAACGCAGAACGTGTGTTGTCTCTGTTTTTGGCGATTATATGTATACGGACCGAGTTCATGGGCCATGTAAGACTCTTTAGTCACTCGCATCACGTTGGCCGACGCCGGCAGCATGCGTTGTACCCGATACCGAATACGGAAGGCGTTTTTGCAGTTCGTTTTGCGGTCGGTCTGACTTTTTTCCGACCTCGAATCTCAGATGCCTCGTGGTGTTCCAACCGACCTGGAGCTGGTGGTATGCATCAATCATCGTCAGATGCACAGTGTTCCATCACCTCGTCGCCGTCTGGGATCTAGCCATCAGGCGAGGTTTTGGGAAGGCTGCCCGCAAATGATGGGCATAACCTACATCCTATCCGGGTCTCCGATATCGCGACCAAGACGTCATCCGAGGAGACGAGTGAAGTGAAGACGATGTGAAGACCAGAGAGATTGTCCAGTTGCTTTCCGGCTGCGAGTCGTCTCCAACGTATGAGCACAACTATCGACCGGTTCACGACAGGCGTGTTGACTAAAGGTGGTAAATGCTAAACAGTTCGGCTTGTAACGCTCCCAGAGAAGCTCCGATTACCTAATTCCCATCAAGTCAATCATCCACCCACATGTCTCCACGCCCCAAAACACGACCTAAAACCGGAGCACCCGCACATGATTAGCGTTACTATGGGGTAAAAGAAACCGACGACAGCACTTCCATATTTCACGCAACCCATACTTCACCCGGATGATTCAGTGTCGGACCGGAGTTTTGGACTCTTTTCCAGTTGCGATCGCGTAAAAGCCGAGAAAAAACGACGACGAGATCGCCGCTGCTGCACTTGGCACGACGCTTGGCTCGACAACAAGGCCTTGTCGGCGGCTTTTCATCCACGCCATCTTGCGCAAACATCGCACCAAGTCAAGTCTAGCATCAACGTGCACCTTGATGTACTTGCGATGAGCGACGTTATGCCAGCAATCCACCATCCAAGAAGAAGCCACACTTCCCATCCAGCCAGGAGTCGACGAACGACAATAATATTGTGAAAATGTACATGGACGGGTGTTTTGCGCCTGCATGACCAAGCCCAGTATTGCGAATGTTTAAGTCCTTGCGTTTGTACCTTTGGCCGCACTTTCAAATTAGGACGACTAGCACACGTAGGTCAAGAGGAACTCGCTGCTATAGCCACGCACGTGTTAGGATAAGCCGCATTTTCACTAACATAGAGCCGGCGAAGAAGACCGCGTGGACCAAGAACTCACGTTCCACTCCGATGGAACAATGCATTGACGATCATGCCATCCTTCATCGCAATTGACTTTTACGTCTTCGGTGCTTGGACCTCAGCCAGAGACTCGGAAACAGACATAAGTTGGGCCATGTCACGGCGTGGTGAAAGAGATTTCCTTCTTCAGATCCAACACGCAAGACCACCATGCCTTCTCTACTCCATGCCGCCTTGCTGGCGTTCAACTTCTTGTTGCCCACTCTCGCTTCAACCTTTTCACGAACAGGCCGGACTGTTCAGCTTGACGGAACATCATTTTACGTCCCATCGGAACCTGTCGCGGTGTTGGATACATCCTCCCTCCCTCGACAGATCAAAGGCTCCGATTTGACACCTTTGACTGTCATCGCAACGGACGATTTCTCGTACAATGATCAAGCATTCGAGGGTGCCGTTTCCAACTTCACCTCAGCTGACGACGTCTTTTCTCCTGGTTTCCTAGAGTCTGTCTACATTCAATACACCGGTCAGCATTCTTATGGTCGATACGGCTTCGCCCCGAAGTTGAGCAGCGTTCAAAATGTGACCACTGCCGTCTGGAGTAATGCTGTCTCGTCAAACGATAGCATACCTAACGGCCCTTACTTCTTGTCCTCATCGGGGAACGTCTACCAGGCGTGGAGACTCTACAGCGATCTCGTGGACGCCTTCTCCGAGACTGTGTTCCCAGCTGCGGATGGATCCTTCAGCATTCTTCCAGCCAACATCGCTGGTATGGCCTTGGCGGTCGCTGTGCCATCCCGACTTTATTACACCAAAACTGCCGATAAACCGCTTGCTGGCGTGCGCCTCGGTATCAAGGATATCTTCGACATGGCTGGCGTACGGACATCCAACGGAAACAGAGCTTGGTACCACCTTTATCCTCCAGCCAAGGAGAACGCTCTCGTCGTCCAAAGGTTGATTGATGCAGGAGCCGTGATCGTCGGCAAGATGAAGACCTCTCAATTCGCCAACGGAGAACGCCCGACCGCAGACTGGGTCGACCAACTCAGCCCATTCAATCCTCGTGGCGACGGATACCAAGACCCAGGCTCCTCATCCTCTGGTCCAGCAGCAGGTGCTGCCGCCTACGACTGGCTGGATCTGACCCTCGGCAGCGACACTGGAGATTCAATCCGTGCTCCCTCCAACGTCCAAGGCATCTACGGCAACAGACCAAGCCACGACCTCGTCTCACTCAAAGGCGCAATGCCTCTTGCCCCAATGCTAGACACTCCCGGCTTTCTCACACGCGACCCTCTCCTCTGGGCCGAAGCCTCCAGAATCCTCTACGCAGGCAACATCAGCTTCCCCTCCGCACGCCCCAATCGCATTCTCACAACCGATTTCCCAACAAACGCCACCAAACCCGGCGACGCCCTCCTGCTCAACTTCCTCTCCCAAGTTACCTCCCTCTTGAAAGCAAACACCACAACCGCAATCGACCTTCCCACCTCCTGGGCCTTGACCTCAAACACCAGCACCCCGCTGGAAACCTACACAAACCTGACCTACCCGATCCTAATCGCCCAATCGCAAATCAAGGCAATCCGAGACCCCTTCTACGCCGACTACGCCGCCGCCCACGCCGGCCGCAAACCCTTCATCAACCCCTCCCCCCTAGCCCGCTGGGCCTTTGGCGAAACCTTCCCGCCAACCCAACTCGACGAAGAAAACGCCAAACGCGCCGACTTCGCGTCCTGGTTCTCATCCCACATCCTCCCCCCGAATGCAGAAACCTGCAGCGACGCGCTGCTGTTCTACGTCGGTTCTGCGGCGGGCTCGACGCACTACCGCAATGCCTACCAAGGTCCGCCTAAGGCCCCCACTGGTTGGACTCTGGAGATGATGTCTACGCTTGGGGGCGGACCGGATTTCGTTCTGCCGGTTGGGGAGGTGGAGTATTTTTCGGAGATTACGGGGCATTTGGAGATGATGCCTGTTACGGTTAATGTCATGGCGGCCAAAGGGTGCGATGGCGTTATCTATGAGCTCGTGAGGGACTTGGTAGAGGCGGGTGTGTTGAAGGAGAGTCTGGCCGGTAGAAGCGGTGTTGATGGTGGGAAGGTGTTGCTAAGGAGGAGGGAGGTAGAATGATCGGGATGGGATGCTAATCCGTTGCATAAGTAAAAGCTCTCTTTTGGCCAGGCTGGTTGAAGTTCGTTTCCTCTATGGACCCCATATCAATACACTAACACGCTCAAGAACAACGCGTACGGTGTGGTATAGAACAAATTGCCCTACAACATCGCTCCCAAGAAAAAAAAAACAAGAACTCAACGATATATCAAGAGGAGAGCCCGTGACAATGTAGTGGAACGCAGCGACGCAAATCTGGCGTCACAAGAAATATCACCGCCACCACCTGCTTCCAACAACACGGTCCTTTTATAACCCTCATCACAACTTCTCCTCCCTCTCGCTCTTCGCCTCCCGCAAAGCCTTCTCCCCATCAACAAGCACACACCACCCCTCCCCACCCACCGTCCCATCCCCAAACCCGCCCACCGCCGCCCCAGGGAACTCCCTCTCAGCATAAGCCAGCTCGTCCGCGCCAAAACTGCCCGGCTGCAACCACACCGCCTTGACACCCGCGTCCCGCGCCTCTTTCAGAATCTGCTTCGTGATCTCCGGAGGTGTGATGATGCTCAGACTCGTCTTGCCGGGTTCGCGGAGCGAAGAAGGCGAGGGAAGGGTTTCGAAGGTTTTTTGTTGGACTTTTATCGAGGGCGTGGAGGGGTTTATGGGCGTGGGTGTGTAGTTTTGGGAGAGGTACCAGGCGAAGATTTTGTGGCCGAATTTTTGCGGGTTGGAGGAGGCGCCGGCGACGGCTATGAGGGGGGAGGACATGAAGGTTCGGGCGGCGGTTTGCATGTTTGGTTTTGAGGTGGTGGTGTTGGTGGTGGAGGTTGTGGTTGTGGTTGTGGTAGGGTTTGAGAGTTTGTTTTGTGATCTGGTCGTTGCGGGCATTTCGGGGCGGTTCTTTTGTTTATTTCTCTCTTGAGTAGAGGGAAAATTTCTTGGTTCACTGGTCTGCCATAGGAAATATATTGATAAATGCCGATAGCTGCACTGGACGATAGCAGACGCGTTGATGTTGGATGTTGGCGGCTATGATGTCAGTAGCACGCGAGCCGGAGGAATCCAAAGCCGACGACTTTAATCCAAGCGATGTCGGTGGCGATGTCGGGCATCTTCCAATAATATATATCATTCCAAAGAGAGACCGTTCGTCAATCCCATCTACTCGCTGAATTACAAAGTTCAAGAAAGGTGTAGGCATCATGGCGACTTTCGCGTGAGTATCTCACAGCAGTCCTTCCAGGCTAAGTAAGCCTACAGAGCACATCATCTTACAGACTCACAATCCAGCAAATCAACCTTTTCGCATGCCTCATATGCTGCTTTCCGACCATCATATCCAGCAAGTCTATACAACAAAGTCCTTGCTTTCCACCGTGGGTCCAAGAAGCAATGTCTGGATCTAGGCTGCGGCACCGGCATCGTAACACGCGAGCTGAGCAAGCACTTCGACAAAGCCACTGGAACCGATCCCAGCCCTGGTATGATCAAACAAGCTCGCGAAGGGTCGCCAACCTCTCAATTCTCCGGCCTTGAATTCCACGAAGGCAGCGCCGAAGCAGGCTCAAACTCGCTCCCGGATGCCAGCGTGGACATGGTCGTAGCCGGGCAAGCGGCACACTGGTTCGACTATGCTAAGCTCTGGCCTGAGATGAGCCGTATCGTGAGGAAAGGTGGCACGCTGGCTTTCTGGGGTTACAAGGACCATGTGTTTGTCGATTTTCCAAAGGCCTCGCAGATCTTGCAGCACTACGCTTACGACACTCATCCTGATCTGATGGGTTCGTACTGGCCTCAGCCCGGTCGATCGTACGTGCAGGATAAACTGAGGATTATTCAGCCGCCGACGGAGGAGTGGGAGGATGTGCAGCGGATCGAGTATGAGCCTGGTACTGAAGGGCCTCACACGGGTGAGGGCACGTTGTTCATGGAGACGGAGAGTAGTGTTGGGGCGGTCAAGGAGTATGTGAGGACTTGGAGCAGCTTTCACGGGTGGCAGGAGACACATCCTGGGCAGGTTGCGAAGTCTAAGGGCGGAGAGGGAGATGTTGTGGATGAACTGTTTGATCTCATTGCGAAGGAGGATGCCATCTTCAAGGATGATGAGAACGTGGTCAAGATCGAGTGGGGATCTGCTCTGATCATGGCGAGACGGAAGTGATGTTTTTTGTTGATGGAATATTCACTATCGACAACTCTATAAAACATGAGCAGCTGTATTATCAATGAGTTCATTCCGTGATCGTCGGACGATGTCGTCAATCGTTATATACGTATGTCCTATGTGTTCTCTTCACGGCGGGGAGTGATGTGAGAGATGGTTGCCGTGGAGATGAAGCCGGTGTTGCGTCTGCACCTTCCACCCTGCGAACATAACGTTTTGACTTGCGCCTCATCCTCGCCCGCTAACATCAATTTCCCGCAGGGGAGAAGCAACAGTCGACATTCACTCCACTCCTCCACCAACAACTACAACTCAGCGAGATCACCTTCACCTCGAAATCGACACAACAACCAACATCTTACAAACCCCCCTTCGATCCACATCGGCCAGAATGGTACGTACAGCCAACAGCCAATAGGACCCTGCAGCGGCTCTTCCGAGGGTGCCACAGGAGTTGTGCTGTGGTCCTGTGAGAGACGGCCGAACCCAAAATCGCCCGGCTTGTCAACAACAACACCACCACACCACAACCCCTCAGTCGCTCGTTCTTCTCCGCCGATCTTCCAGTCACTTCCACTAGCACATTCGCGCGCACACATACAAGAGCCCGCAAACAAACACACTCGCGAAATCAACTACCCAACAGACCGCTAACCAGCCATGGACCAACAGGCGCAAAGCACAAACTTCAAGGAGGCCTTCTCCCTCTTCGACAAGCGCGGCAACGGCCGTGTCGCACTCGGCGACCTGGGTGATCTCCTCAGAGCATGCGGCCAGAACCCCACCCTGGCAGAGATTAAGGACCTCGAGGCTCAGATGGGCGGCGACTGTAAGAACACCCGAACTTGCTAGCCGCGAAAGGCGCGCGCGAAAGACAAATACTGACCACACGGCAATCCAGTCGACTTCGATAACTTCCAGCGCGTCCTCAACCGTCCCGGTGGCTTCCGCGACCCCGGCGAGCCTGAAGAGTACTGCCGCGGTTTCCAAGTATTCGATAAAGAACTCACAGGGTTTATCGGAGTGGGCCAGTTCCGCTACATTCTGACAAACTTGGGCGAGAAGATGAGCGACGAGGAGGTTGATGAGCTGCTCAAGGCTGTGGACACCAGCTCAGGCGAGCTGAACTACATGGGTGAGTTGTTGCTGGTGTATGAGCGCTTTACGAGAAGACAAGTACTAACGAGAATTTTCCGCAGACATGGTCAAGACGATTCTCGCAAACTAAACTGTCGAAGGCTTGATTTCCCTTTATTATCCTCTTTTCTCTTTCACGGCATGAAACGAAGCTTGCACGGATACTGGCGTTTAATGGCTTGCATTTGCGAGGGGATTGGGAAGAAAGATTTTGTCATATCAGAGGCAGAAGCAGGAGCTAGCGAGCGGCGCAGTTTGGTGTACAGGCCAGGTACGCGCTGGTCGGAGCTTGTTACTTGTATACAGCAGAGCATTACTGAATTTCGACAATGTACAGTGTCAGTACTTTCAGGACGATTTCGAGACTGTTGTTGATGGGTTACGCGAACTCTCCCAAGAAGCAGTTGAGCAAGAATGTCATTCAATTTCGCTCCGATATTCCTTGCAACAGAGTTCTACACGTCGCGACATTCAGCTTTATTTCGACACGCTCACAACTTCTCTTTCTCCTCATCCTTCGCATCTTTCTCCATCTCCTCCCTTAACCATTTCGCCTCAGCCTCCATCTCCTCCATCCCTCTAGGCTTCCTATCCTCATCCTTGACCCATCCACCCACCTCCCTCTCCCCTCCAACGACTCCTTCCGTCTGATGCCTTCCCACATTCCCTTCCTCCCCCTCCAACCACTCATGCACCTTGTCCCCACCACCCTTATCCCCGCTCTTCCTCGGAATCACGTGCACATGCACATGCGGCACGCTCTGCCCGGCCGCAGCGCCATCCTGGACCGCTACATTGAACGCTTCGGCGGAGTAGAGGCGCGTCAAGGTCCGTTGGATTCGGGAAACGGTTTGGAAGAGGTCGGCGAGTTCGTTGGGAGTTAGGTCGGCCAGGCGGGGGAGCACGCGGTGAGGGGAGACGAGGATGTGACCGGGGAGGAGAGGTTTGAGGTTCACAAGGGCGAAGGTATGGGGGGTTGTGTGGAAGACCTACCGTTTTCTCAGCTTCTGGTTCTGTGTTGTACTCAGGCTGGTTCTCGTGGGTCTATGGTAGGTTTCGTACTTGGGAGGTTACGGTGAAGGGCCCGAATTTGATGAGCTTGTTTTTGAGGGATGCCATGTTTTGTTTTATCCTGGTAATGTCTTTCTTTCTTGCTCGGAGGAGAGTGTGTGTACCGATGTGGTTTCGGTGTGTCAGTGGAGAGTGTTGTTGGAGTTGAGCTGTGAAGAGTCGGGCTTCAGACGTCACATCTCCGAGCTTCGTTGCGACAACACTGTTGCTTGATTTTCAGACACAACATGGATCCATCACAGTCATCTCATTTACCACATCTTCCTTCTCATATGATACTCGAGTAGCACTCGAGCATAGCGAAGTATCGTCAGTGAGAGCTTGCATGTATGCAGCCGCCTTTCACACACCCTCGCTCGGGATGTACCTCGCCATCATGCGCAGCCTGCAGATCTAGGGCAGCGTTAAGCGAACAGATGAACGCTGTCACTGGCCGGGCTGTAAGCTGGTGAGGCTGAGGTGTTACTGCGCCAGTCTCCGACGCAGTAGTAGGTGACAATCGTGATAAATATTTTGTAAGCTGCTGATTATTCCAGGCTCGAGACATCAGCCTTTACCCACTTCAACTCATCTCTAACTCAAGATCATGGCTGAAGTGGCAGGTCTTGTAGTAGGAGGCGTGGCACTAGCGAGTCTCTTCGAAACTTGCATGCTCACATTCGACCGTCTTGACGCTGGCAGGAACTGCTCTCGAGACTACCAAGAAGACGCCCTCATCATCACACTCCTTGGGAGCCGCCTCCGCCGCTGGGAAGAAACCTACCGCAAATGTGCACCATCGAACACAGCTCATGACGGCGAGCTCGCCGAACAGGCTCTAGAAAGCGTAAACAACAACCTCAAAAGCCTGTGCAAGACCGCCGAACGCTACCAGCCAAAAGACAAATCCGACAACGTCGCCAGCATGACTGAAAAACTGCAAAAGATGCACGTCAGCAGCACCAGAAGTACTGGCAACACAGCCAAGACGAAACCAAGCCTCCGTTCCAAAATCGTCTGGGCCCTGCACGACAAAGACAAAGTCGAGAACATCATCAAAACTGTCCGCTTCAAAATCGAAGAGCTCGAAAGCCTGTCTCAGGGCCTCGCACCAGCCCTTCAACAACAAGCAGACGCAGACGCTCAGAAACTCGACTTGCTGCCCGCCTACACGCAGCAGAATCCCAACGCCAACGTCCAAACCAAAGACAACGACATTACGATTCTCAAGCATGCGGCGACTAAAGTTGATCCCCGGTTCGTTGAAGCCATCATCAAAGCTTCGACGGGCCACTTCTACGAGAATATCGTCGCGACGGATCTCGCACGCCAGAACTCGGGGGACTATATCGCCAAGGATTACGTGGGCCCGACTTCGGGTGCGAGGCATTGTTATCAGAACATCAGGGCAGAGGGGAATGCTAGGCAGCAGTTGGGGAATATGTATGGCAAGAGTATTTTTGACGATTGATAATCGATCGTGAGGAACATGTTGTCTTGCGATTTATCTTTGCGCGACGCTGGTGGCGGCTCCGGTGAAGACTTCATGCAGCATAGCCTACTTTGATGCAAGGGATTTCGCAGTGCCTCAGCTCAGCCTTTGCAACCTGAGGTTCAGACAGTGCCTTGCATGCATTTCGAAGAGAAACCTTCCCAATCCCAAGGTTATAATCACCAGCTACCTCAATTACCTACGCATCAGGTACAATTCATCCCCCAACATAATCAGAGAGAAAGGTCAATCACAGATCATGACTGCCACCAAACGATACGCTACTGCTCCTTCCTCTTCCTCATTTCCGCCACCTAACCTTCACCGGGACAAATCCACTATGGCTGCTGAGCAATGGAAGACTGCGAGCGTGGCTTATGCGAGTGTGGCCAAACCGGACGACCATGTTGAACATCGAGACGCTCTGCCACGAATACCGGACAATGTTGAACTTCAAGACACTCTTCCAACGCTCCCGAATACGACTTCCTGTCCTGGCCCACACACCTCGCCCACCTCCCCAGACGAGAAGCCTAAAGAAACCGAGAACGAGTGCACTTTCGATTTTTTTCCCACCTCCCTCGTTGCGCCACAAATAACATACGCCCAACGTCAGTTCGCACAACTACTTCGGATGCTCATCAAGGAGCTGCCGTCGCCGGACCCGGATTGTTCGTGCGCTCATGCGCTTCCCTTAGACTCGTCTATTCCTGTTTCCGCGGCAAGTCAAGACAGCAACAGCGGGCAGCCACCACCATTGCCGCCCACGTCTGGACCGTTGGAGGAGCCGCTTAGTTTCGAAGCTGTGCTCAGAGCTGGTCCTAACCCAGCGCCCAAGGTGGAACAAGCGGGTCTACCTGCGAAACCACAGCAGGCTGCTTACATTCCGCTTGGATCTACTCCTGCGCTGGTGCCAGACGGCAGCAGCAGCGTTGTGGCGCCACCTATACCGATGGCTGAGCTCTTGACGAGACACGACGACTTTGTCCAACTTCTGGAGGAATCACAGAAGATTGCTGAGACTCTCGGCGTCACTCAAGGGGCTTTTCTGGCCGCGCTGGAGAAAGTGAAGGCGGACAGGGCTAGGGCTAAGGCTCCGTTGACCGCTGCCGAGAAGGA
>Ga0265780_10000254_pt1 | contig 84005 bp, 65 predicted proteins | sample P1T30metagenome_FD_192432 | JGI IMG/M metagenome (GOLD analysis project Ga0265780, IMG submission 192432) | Plant litter microbial communities from East Loma Ridge, Irvine, California - P1 T30 | ecosystem: Environmental > Terrestrial > Plant litter > Unclassified | place: USA: California...
AAGATGCGGACACGGCCGAGGCCAAGCGCCTGATGAACAAGCATCGCCTCGAACGCGTGCTGGTCGTCAACGACAACTTCGAGTTGAACGGCCTGATCACCGTCAAGGACATCCTGAAGTCGCACGAACACCCGAACGCATCGAAGGACGCGCAGGGCAAACTGCTGGTCGGCGCCGCCGTCGGCGTGGGCGACAAGGACAAGGAACGCGTCGAGCTGCTGGTGAAAGCCGGCGTGGACGTGCTGGTGGTCGACACCGCGCACGGCCACTCGCAAGGCATCCTCGACAGCGTTAAATGGATCAAGACCAACTATCCGAACGTCGACGTCATCGGCGGCAATATCGCCACCGCAGCGGCCGCACTGGCGCTGGTCGAGGCCGGCGCTGATGCGGTCAAGGTCGGCATCGGCCCGGGCTCGATCTGCACCACCCGTATCGTGGCCGGCGTCGGCGTGCCGCAAGTGACGGCCATTTCGAACGTGGCCGAAGCGCTGGCCGGCACCGGCGTGCCCTGCATCGCCGACGGCGGCATCCGCTTCTCGGGCGACATCTCGAAGGCACTCGCAGCCGGCGCCCACGCCGTCATGATGGGCTCGATGTTTGCCGGTACCGAAGAAGCACCGGGCGAAGTGATCCTGTACCAGGGCCGCTCGTACAAATCCTATCGCGGCATGGGTTCGCTGGGCGCGATGGCCGAAGGCTCGGCCGACCGCTACTTCCAGGAAGCCTCGGCCAAGACCGAGAAGTTCGTACCGGAAGGCATCGAAGGCCGCGTCGCCTACAAGGGCAGCGTGCTGGCGATCATCTACCAGATGGTCGGCGGCGTGCGCCAGTCGATGGGTTACTGCGGCTGCGCGACCATCGAAGAGCTGCGCGAAAAAGCCGAGTTCGTCGAGATCACCTCGGCCGGCATGCGTGAATCGCACGTCCACGACGTGCAGATCACCAAGGAAGCGCCGAACTACCGCACGGAATAATCATTGAAAACGCGGCCTGCAGTGAAAACTTAGGGCCGCGTTTTCGTATTTGCCCCCGAAAAGAATACATGCACTCGAAAATCCTCATCCTCGACTTCGGTTCCCAGGTCACCCAACTGATCGCCCGCCGCGTGCGCGACGCCGGCGTGTTCTCCGAAGTCTTCCCCTACGACATCGGCGACGACTTCGTCCGCAACTACGGCGCCGCCGGCGTGATCCTGTCCGGCAGCCACAACTCGACGCTGGAAGGCGACTCCCCGCGCGCGCCGCAAGCCGTGTTCGAACTCGGCGTACCGGTGCTCGGCATCTGCTACGGCATGCAGACCATGGCGGCCCAGCTCGGCGGCCAGGTCGAGAACGGTAAAGTCCGCGAATTCGGCTACGCCGAAGTGCGCGCGCGCGGCCACACCAAACTGCTGAACGGCGTCAACGACTTCGTCACCGACGAAGGCCACGGCATGCTGAAAGTCTGGATGAGCCACGGCGACAAAGTGCTGGACATGCCGCCGGGCTTCAAGCTGATGGGCTCGACGCCATCCTGCCCGATCGCCGCCATGGCCGACGAAGAGCGCGGCTTCTACGCCCTGCAATTCCACCCGGAAGTGACGCACACCACGCAAGGCGAAGCCATCATTGGCCGCTTCGTGCACGAGATCTGCGGCTGCAAGAGCGACTGGAACATGCCGGACTACATCGGCGAAGCCGTCGAGAAGATCCGCGCCCAGGTCGGCACCGACGACGTCATCCTGGGCCTGTCCGGCGGCGTCGACTCCAGCGTGGCCGCAGCCCTGATCCACCGCGCCATCGGCGACCAGCTGACCTGCGTCTTCGTCGACCACGGCCTGCTGCGCAAGGACGAGGGCAAGATGGTGATGGACATGTTCTCGAAGAACCTCGGCGTGAAGGTGCTGCGCATCGATGCGTCCGACCAGTTCATGGGCCACCTGGCCGGCGTGACCGATCCGGAGCAGAAGCGCAAGATCATCGGCCGTGAATTCGTCGAAGTGTTCCAGGTCGAATCCGGCAAGCTGACCAATGCCAAGTGGCTGGCGCAGGGCACGATTTATCCGGACGTGATCGAGTCGGCCGGCAAGGGCAAGAAAGGTCAGACCATCAAGAGCCACCACAACGTGGGCGGCCTGCCGGAAACCCTGCACCTGCAACTGCTGGAGCCGTTGCGCGAACTGTTCAAGGACGAGGTGCGCAAGCTGGGCGTGGCGCTCGGTCTGCCGCACGATATGGTTTATCGTCACCCGTTCCCGGGTCCGGGCCTGGGCGTGCGTATCCTGGGTGAGGTCAAGCGCGAGTTTGCCGATATGCTGCGTGAGGCGGATGCGATCTTTATCGAAGAGCTGCGTGCTACGCCGTTTGCGTCGCCTCTCGTTCCCGGTATCGATGCCGGTAAGGCGCCGATTAACTGGTATGAGGCGACTTCGCAGGCATTTGCTGTGTTCCTGCCTGTTAAGTCTGTTGGCGTGATGGGGGACGGGCGTACTTATGAGTACGTGGTGGCGCTGCGTGCGGTGCAGACCTTGGACTTCATGACGGCGCAGTGGGCGCATTTGCCGCATGAGTTGCTGGCCAAGGTGTCGAACCGGATCATCAACGAAGTGCGCGGGATTAATCGCGTTGTTTATGATATTTCGGGGAAGCCGCCGGCGACGATTGAGTGGGAGTAGGGTTTCCGTTTGGAAACTCTGGTGTTTTGGTTTTGAAAAGGCTCGCTTCGGCGAGCTTTTTTTTGAGACTAGGCGATCCGACAAGGGTAGCCTTAAGACCACTCAAGATTGGCGGTAAACCGGGTCGAAGCTGGCCGGTCGCTATCGAAGCTAGCATTCCAGGTGAGCTTGCCTACGTAAAACTGTGCCATGGCGGTAGCGGGCGTTGCCGCGGCCTGTAGCTGCGCGGATCCGATGAGTTCCCCCTCTCACCTCAAGCATGCGCAGACTTGGGTTCCACACCGGTCTTCGTGATTGAGTTTTAGAGGACCTTGTATTGTGTAACCCTATGAGGGTAGGGGAGGTACATCGAGGCTCGCCGGTGTCTGACAAACTTGTGGCGATTCAGAAAACCCGTACACTGTACTGCGACGGATCTGGTATGCGACAGATCGGCCGCGACCGCTAAGCAATTGATTGACCGGACGACCTGCGCACCAGCGGACGCGAGATGTTTGCACGATATGCTGCGTCAACGACAACGGTGTTCCCATTTTCACCGAGGTCGACGAGATCGTCGCTCCCCAATCTGCACCTCGAGAGGTCGCAACTATGTATACGCGCCATCCATTGTTCGCATTTCTTTTTTTTCTGTTATTCCTTCTGAATAGCAGCGTGGTCATGGCTGGTCCTCCACCAGGCGGTAGCTACATCGCCAGTTGCCGGGGTGCTCGACTGGAAGGCACGACCCTGCGAGCAAGCTGCAAGGGACAAAGTATGTGGGTGGAGGCGATGCTGCTGGACGTCGGTTCCTGTCGCGGTGACATCATGAATCAAGGTGGGGCCTTGCGCTGTAACCGCCAATCCGCGTCGGCGGGCGCGCGGCCGCCGATACGTTCGATAGGAAAGCGCCGTGCGGTTGACGCGGTGGCGACGCTGCCACCAGCAAATATGCGGCACTTCACCGTTCATCGCCTGTTCCATGGCGGATCGGTCTCTTGTTCTTCAATGCAGAAGGCTGCCGATTCGGCCAATCAAGTTGGCTGGGGACAGGTGGAATGGTATGGCGCTCCGTGTAGCGCTGACGTGTACCAGCTCGCTGTCTACTTCGACTTCGCAAACGCGCCGCCACTACGGCAAGGAGCGAGAATAAACCGGGCGGTTTTAGAGTATGACGAGTATCCAGGCGACAGTGATGGACGCGGCTGTAGCCAGGTCTTTGGCTATAAGTACATCCCATGCTGGTCAAATGGAAACGGCGACAAAGTCGACAAGCCGGATGGCTGCGTTGTCGTGAAAGTTCCAGGGATTGACTGGCGAATCCCTACGGTAAAGGGTCAGGTACCGACCATATCGTTGATACGTGATCCACGCAAATTGGGACCGGGCAGGTGGGATGTTACGGAAATCGTAAGTCGGCAAATCGCCGGCGAAGAACTAGGGTCGACCCTGCATCCTTTCGGGATGTTGCTCACGGGCCCGCTGCTCATCAAGCAGCTAACTGGCGAAGATTCCACAAATTGCACTTCAGTGGTCAAAAATGTTCATGTCACGATTGAGCTTTCAAATCCGCCGCCACCAACCCTGCCCCCGACAATTCTGAAATAGTGACTGCGGTCACCATCGGCCGGCGCAAGGCGTAGCTGCACCATTACTCACACACATCGCCAATCACGGTAATCAATCGCCCTGGCTTTTGTGGAGGCCGGTTAGCGCGGGTGCAGCAGGCAGCAGATCCTTCGCGATACCATGCACGCAAGGCTCCGCAGCGAGAGTGGTCGTCGCAATACCGTAAGATCAAAGTAATGCACGTCGTTGCCAAGTGAAAGATCTATAACCTTGGTATCGTGAATGATACAGACCGCAGAGGCGTCTAGCGGACACGGGTCGGATCGCCCGGCTCTTCGCTCCACAAGGCGCTCAACGGTCCCTGCCGCACGTCGTGCATCATGGCGCCGTCCAGCCACAGGCGGTGCGACGGGAAGCGGCTGCCTTCCACTGTCGGTGACGTGACCACGGGGACGCCGCTGGAACAATCGATGGTGGCCTTGACCCGGTGCCAGACGAACACGCAGGTGCGGTCGCGGATCGTTGCGAAGGCCGGTTCCGTGACGCTGGGCGGGCGGCCGCGCACGCCCCAGGTGACCCGGACCCGGTTGGCGTCGATGCGCGTGAAGGTGGGCGCCATGTCCACCCGCAGCGGCGGCGCCTGCAGGCAGACGCTCACGCCGGGCACGCATTCGTTGCCGGCGTCGGTCAGCAGCGCGCCCGCCACGCTGGCCGAGAGCAGCGCGGTGCCGCGGTGCTCGACCTGGATGCGCGCGCTGGAAAACAGCCGGTATCCCTTGCTATCGGGTGGAGGGGTCACGAAGATCCCGTCGGTGAGCGGATTTTCGCTGAAACCCGCATCGGTCCGTGCTCCTGCCCCGGTCTGCTCCGCGCCAGCCGTGAAGCCGGCGAATGCCGTTCTCGGCTGGGGCTGCTCACCCTGGGCAAAGGAGCAGCTGAACTGGGCGCGGCCGCCGACCGGCGTGCCGGCGCCGCCCAGCAGGTCGGCCACGGTGTTGCCAGCAGGCGGTGCCAGCCGGAAAAGCTCGTGCGTGGTGCCGGCCAGGCTGGCATACATCTCGAACGCGGGAAAGGCGTCGATCTCGGCAACATAAGTGACATGGAGGGCGGGGCGATTCAGTTTTCAAACAGCCCCATCGTTCGGTAGGTCGAGCCATATACTGTAGTGATCGGTGCTGCCACGGACTAGGGCTGCACACTCGAAGATCAGCGTACGGCCGAGGCCGACGTACATCGCGGCACGCCGGAAGTCGCGGGCATTGGCGCGGGGCATGTACCCGACAGTGTGCCCCCTTATCGTTACACGAATGGACTGCCGCTCGAAGCTGTCGTCACTCTCCAGGATCAGGTGAGCCCGGAGCAACATGTCGATACCGCCATCCGTTCGTGACCGGCAGACCGCATCCAGGCCGCCCGAGCAGTCGCTCTCGGCAACCACCTCCACGGCGTATTTGCCGGTGCCAACCAGCCTTGGGATAACTGCGGTTTCAGGTTGCCTGGCACGGATCCAGCAGATGAACCCCAGCAGCAGGATCAGCGCAACGACGGTAGGCCACATGGAAGCCTCACAATGATCAGCAGAGCAAGTCTGGATGAATCAGCATAGGCCAATGCGCTGGCAAAAGTTGAAAGACTGATGCTAGCTAACAGTTTGCTTCTCTAGTGGCAAGGATGTGGCAATGCCTGATCCCCGCCTGCGCCGTAACCCACTTCGAACTCGGCAATGGGGAATGGTTTGCCGAGCCGAAAGCCTTGCAACAGACGGCAGCCACGCGCAATCAGGAAGTCACGCTGTTCGCCTGTTTCAATGCCCTCAGCCACCACGTCCAGTTCGAGCGTGCGGGCCAGGGCCAGAATCGCGTCGACGATCGCGCCGGCATGGGCTCCGCCTGGCAAGTCCTTGACGAAGCTACCATGCACGTAGGGCTCAACGGCGGGATGGTGGCCGCGATAGGGTAAATGCGAGGCAATGCCCGTTGTTGCCGGGTCAAGGATCGATGACCTTGGCATGGTATGTTGAATGGTACTGGCTCGGGAGCGTCATTGAAATTGCCAAGTAATTCATAGGCTTACTTCAGCCATTGATACAGCGTGGCGAAGGGCCGCGATCAAGCGTCTCATGGCATCTGTGGATGCACTTCCAGGTACTTGACCAATTGGGAACCGGCAAGCAGAAACGCACCAGGACCATAGGTCTCCGTGGTGTCCGCGTCCACGTGATCCGGGGCGGCGCCGACCGGCTGCACATAGCCGAGCTTTCCATCCGGATGCACTGACCCGGCGAGCGCGTCCCACGCCCGGTTGACCACCGGCCAGTAGGTGGCCTCGTCCAGCAACCCGTTGTTCAGTCCCCAGAGGATCGCATAGGTATAGAAGCCGGTGCCGCTGGTCTCCTTGACGGGATAGCTTTGCGGGTCGAGCAGCGAAGCGTGCCAGCTGCCGTCAGGCTGCTGCAGGGAGACCACGCGCGACGCCATCTCCCGGTACAGCGTCACGAAGCGGGCGCGGTCCGGATAGTCGGCCGGCATGTTGGACAGAACGCGCACCAGGCCACCCATCACCCAACCGTTGCCGCGGGACCAGAACATCTTCTGGCCGTTCTTCTCGGTCCGCTGGAAATAGCTCTCGTCGCGGAAGTACAGGTGCTCCTGGCGGTCGTACAGGAAATCGGCCGTCTTCCACCACAGGCGGTTTGCCAGGTCGAGGTAGCTGCGTTCGCCGGTCGCGCTGGCCAGGTAGGCCAGCGTGGTCGGTCCCATGAACATTGCATCGCACCAGGCCCATTCGCGGTCCATGATGCCGTGGTTCTTCAGCGAAAGCGATTCGTCGTGGGGCCGCGCCGCGATCTCGTTGGCCAGCTGGCGCAAGGGCACCAGCATCGCCGGATCGCGGTCGTGCAGGTAGAGTTCGGCATAGACCTGGCCGATGCAATAATCGTCGGCGAAGTAGCGCCGGCTACCGGTCTGCCAGCCCAGATCCTTGCCAATCCCGCGCACGAAGTCGTAGTAGCGCTCGTCCCGCGTCTGGGTGGCCAATGCCAGGATGCCCGTGTAGGCCGCGCAATAGGTCCAGTTGTACTTCGGTTTCTTGAAGCCGTCCTTCTGCCAGCTCCCGATCTGCCAGTCGGCGACCCGGCGCATGCTGGAGGTGACCTGTTGTGGCGTCAGCGGCTCGGCAGTTGCCAGGCCGGCCGCGCATGCGAGAACGATGACGAGCGCGTGGCGCAGCAAGGAGGTGAGGTGCATGGTCGGTCTGTCGGTAGCTTGCAAGGGATGCCGTACATCCTTCCACGAAACGCCTGGCCTGCCTATCGCAGATCACACTTACTCATGAACATGAGCGGAACGCGCCTGTGAAGCCGGCAATCAATTCCTTGATTATTGAAATGGCCCGATAGCGAAGCAGGTTCATCAACATGATAATGAGCCGATTTGGGCCGAACCCGTCCATGTCCTATCGCAAACCCATCATCGCCGCGGCAGCGCTGCTGGCACTTGCCATCGCGGCTGCCAATGCATACGCAGCGGACGTCTATCCTTCAAGCGATGCGGCCTACATGCAGTTGCTGAACGGCGAATGGTCGTTCAAGTATGTGCCAGGCCTGGCGCCCGGCGCCGACGGCGGGTTCGCCGAACCCCGGTTCGACGTCTCCACATGGAAGGCCATTTCCGTGCCTTCCAACTGGGAACTGAAGGGCTTCGCAGAGCCATCCTATGCGGATGAACTGAAAGACGGCACGGGACTGTACCGCCGTACTTTCCGCGTCCCGGCCGCCTGGAAGGGCCGGAGGACGTTCTTGCGGTTCGAAGGGGTGGCCTTCGGTTATGAAGTCTCGATCAACGGCAGGAAGGCCGGCGTGTCGTCGGCCAGCGCTTTCAACCGCCACACCTTCGACGTGACCGATTTCTTGCGGCCGGAAGCCGATGGCGACAATGTGCTTGCGGTGCGCGTCACCACCAAGCCCCATGGCTTCGAATTCGACCTCAACGACGACTGGTCCCTGTCCGGCGTCTATCGCGATGTGAGCCTGTTTTCGGTGCCGGCGACCCATGTGCGCGACCTGTCCACCAACACCGTGTTGCAGCCCGATGGCAGCGCAGACCTGTCGATCGACGTCGCACTGAGCCAGGCCGGCGGCGAGGTGCTTGCCACGCTGCTCGCGCCCGATGGCAGCATCGCGGGCAAGCTGTCGCTGCCACCGGGGGACCATGGGCATCGCTCCGGCATCATGCGGATTGCCCGGCCTGCGCTGTGGACCGCCGAGACGCCGTCGCTGTACCGGCTGGAGCTGGTGCTGGCGGCGGGCGGCGTGACCCAGCAGCGCATTGCCGAGCGGATCGGCCTGCGCCAGGTGAGCATTGCAAATGGCGTGCTGTTGCTGAATGGACGGCCGATCAAGATGCGCGGCGTGAATCACCACGACCTCGATCCGGTCAGCGGCCGCGCCGTCACCGAAGCGCAGATCCGGCAAGACCTGGAGCTCATGAAGAAGGCCAACGTCAACTACCTCCGCACCTCGCACTATCCGCCGCATCCACGCCTGCTCGAACTGTGCGATGAACTCGGCTTGTACGTGATGGACGAGGTGGCCATCGGCCATGGCGAAAAGAACCTGGAAAAACCCGAGTACCGGGAAGCCATCCTGGCGCGCGTGGAACCCACGATCGCGCGCGACAAGAACCGCGCGTCGGTCCTCGTCTGGAGTATCGGTAACGAGAACCCGATCACGGACGTGGAACTGGAAGCAGGGCGGCTGGCCAAGCAGCTTGACCCGACCCGGCCGATCACCTATCCAAAAATCGGCAGTTACTTCGCCAAGAACTACGAGCGCATTCCGGCGTTCGTCGACATCTATGCACCGCATTATCCGAGCAACGCCACCCTGAAGGACTATGCGCAGAAGCTCAAGCGCCCGACGATCCTCACGGAATATGCGCATGCGCTCGGCCTTGCGACGGATCGCATGCAGGACCAGTGGGAGATCATCCAGTCCACACCGGTCCTGGCCGGCGGCTCGATCTGGCACTTCCATGACCAGGGACTGCTTCGCACCAGCGGCCAAGCTGTGGACACCGGCAAGCCTACGCAACTTGTCTGGCTGGACCGATACCGCTATTACGACACGCATGGACTGGACGGCGCGGATGGTCTGACCTATGCGGACCGTACGCCGCAAACCGATTACTGGCAGATGCGGAAAGTCTATGCGCCGGTACAGTTCATCGAACGCGATGCTGCAGTGCGCCCGGGGACACGGCAAATCGCGCTTACCGTCGAAAACCGCCATGATTTCCGCTCGCTGGGCGGCATCAGGCTGCTCTGGTCCCTCCAGCGCAATGGCAAGGATGTTCAGCAGGGCCGCATGGCGTTGAAGGCGGGTGCGAGGGAGCGCGAGACAGTGCACATACCACTGCTGATTCCTTCGGACGCAGGCGCCGATGTGCTGGCGCTGAATGTGCGTGCGGTCGACGAGCGTGGCCTGCAAATCAATGAACGTAGCGTCCGACTGCACCAGGCGGATAGTGCGCTCCATGCCTGGACCGACCGCATGCCTGCGAAAGGGCGTCCGCAGGTAGCCGAGACCGCTGCACAAGTGACAGTGACACTGCCGCAGTGGGTCTTGACGGTGCAGCGCGCATCGGGCGATGTGACGATACGCGATCATGACGGCAAGCTGCTGGTGGCCGGGATTCATCCGCATAGCGGACGCAAGGCGACGATGGCGGAAGCCCTCGGTGCCCGGAAATCCGGCCTATGGCTGGCAACCATGCCGGCAGCGTCAAGTGCAGCGGACGTAAAAGTGGACCAGCGTGATGGAAAAGTGCGCATCGGTGTGTCGGGCCGTTATCGACTGGCAGACAGCTCTGGAGACGCGGCGCAAGGCCAGCTACCGAAGACCGGGTTCGACGATCTGGTGCCTGGTGCGGATGCCGCAGCGGCAGGGAGAGCTGGTAGTGGCCAAACTGGGCTGGCAGGTGGCTACCAGCTCGAGATCGGGGGCAATGGCGCGATCGCCGTCAGCTACGACTTTGCGCCGGTCAACGCCGTGGGTATGCTGTCCGAAGCGGGCCTGTCGATAGCCGTGCCGCCTGGTTCGAGCGAATTGCGCTGGATAGGGCAGGGGCCCTATGCAGGGTATCCGGGCAAGGACAGGCTCAATGAGTTCGGGATATATCACCTGAACGGAGACGACCTGCGTTTCAGGGGCAATCGGCGCGAGACCGAAGTGGCGCTGTTGACCGCTCCCGATGGTGCCGGCTTTGCGATGACCATGGCCCCAGCCGATGTGGCGGTCGAACGGCAGGGCGATCTCACATTCCTCAGTCATAACGCCGTTATCAGCGGTTTGGGTAACAAGGGGACGTCTCCCGAAGTCACCGTTCGCCTCGAAAGAGCACCGCGCATCGCCGGCAGCTTTACCCTGGTGCCTGTGGGGAAGGCGTGGCCAGCCGAGCTTACACGCTGGTTTGGCCGCCCCGGTCCGGCCACGAATGTCTACAAGCCTTTCTATCATAGCTATGACCAATAACGACACAAAAGCAATATGAAATTCATCCTGCACCTTGCCGCCCTGCTCGGCCTTGCCCTGAATGCCTCGGTCGCTTGTGCCGCGTCGGATCAGGCAGCGCAACAGCTCTACCAAAACAACTGTGCCGTATGCCATGGTGCGAACATGGAAGGCAGTGTCGGGCCGACCCTGCTCAAGCACAAGTGGTTGCACGGTGAGCCGACCAAGGCCAATCTGCAGAAAGTGATTGCCGATGGTGTACCAGAAAAAGGCATGCCAAGCTGGTCGGCTGTCCTTAAGACGGCAGAAATCGCAGCACTGGCGGGGTATGTCGCCACGTATGCCAACGTGATACCTGCCGCACGTAACGGCGTTTCGCAAGTTACCCCCGTCCCCGACCTGGGCGGCTTCAAGCTCCCCGCGGGTTTCCATATCAGTGTGTATGCAGACGGCGTACCTGCGGCGCGTGCGCTGGCGGTGTCCGACAGCGGAATCGTCTACGTCGGGTCGCGCGCGGCCGGCAAGGTCTATGCACTCGTGCCAGGCAAGGACCGCATGACGGCCAGCGTGGTCGTCACCGCCGAGAAACTGGAAGCGCCCATTGGCCTTACCCTGGTCAAAGGCGCGTTGTATGTGGCCGAAATCGGCCGCGTGATCCGCTTCGACGACATCGACAAGCGCTATGCCAGCAAGCCTTCATTTACCGTTGTCAAGGCGGATATTCCCAATGACAGGGCGCATGGCGAGAAGGTCATCAAGCTCGGCCCGGACGGCAAGTTGTACTTGCCTGTCGGGGCACCTTGCAATACCTGCGACAAGGAGAACGCGCCGCACGCCAAGATCTGGCGGATGGATCCGGACGGCAGCCATTTCGAGGAGTACGCGCGCGGCATCCGGAACACCGTGGGCTTTGCCTTCCATCCTGACACCAAGGCCTTGTGGTTCACCGATAACGGCCCCGATAACCTGGGTGAAAACGGGCCGTCGTGCGAACTGAATGTGGCACCGAAGGCCGGCCTGCATTTCGGCTTCCCTTACTGCCATGGCGGTGCGGTGCCGGATCCGAAGTTTGCAAATGGCCGTACTTGCGACGAGTTCGTGCCGCCGGTCGCCAAGCTCGGACCACATGTGGCACCGCTGGGCCTGGCCTTCTATACGGGCACCCAGTTTCCTCGTGCCTACCAGGGCAACTTGTTCGTTGCCGAGCACGGGTCGTGGAACCGTCCGAACCGGATCGGCTACCGCATCGCCCTGATCACGCTGCACGGTGACAAGGTGGTCAGCGACACGCCGTTCCTGGAGGGCTTCCTGCGCGGCGAGGCCGTCGTGGGCAGGCCCGCCGACGTAGCGGTACTGGCAGACGGTTCGATGCTCGTGTCCGACGATTATGGAGGACGTGTCTGGCGCATCGCTTATGACGGGAAGTAGCGACCCGACCGTCCATGCGTTCGTGGAGGCCGGTTAAGTTGAGCATGGTCGGTAGCGCATCGTTCGCGAAATCATTCGTGAAGCGTTCGGTGGGGCTGCGGTAGGGTAAGAACCGGTCATTGATGACCTAGGCATGGTACCGTGAATGGTATTGGCCCTGAAGATGCCTTAAAGTGCCAAGCAATTCATAGGCTTAGCTCAGCTATTGATATTCGAGTGGGAGTGAGGCTTCCCGCGGGAAACTCTATCCGGTGGTTTGAAAAGGCTCGCTTCGGCGAGCTTTTTTTAAGACTAAATGATCCGCCAAGGATAGGCTTAAGGCCGCTCAAGCTTGCCAGTCGATTCCATCGAAGCCGGCCAGCTGCTATCGGAGCCCGCATTCGAGGTCAGCTTTCCCGAGTAAAACGCTGCCATGGCAGCGTTGGGCCTGGCAGCGGCATGCAAGGTTGCTGAGATGAGATCTTTGCCTCAGACATCTGTAGATCAAGGTTCCATCTGGGCCTGAGGCATTGGGTTTACACCCAACCCAAGTGCCCATCCGTGAGGGAAGGGAAGTCCATGCAATGCGCAAGTGTCTGATAAAGTCGCGGCGATTCAGTCAACGACCGTCTTCAAGCCGCCGGTTCATTCCGACACAGCCTCCGCAGCCACATCCAGACCCATGATCTGGTCTCCCATGCGTCGGCCCCAGTCCGTCATGGTCCGCCCCGCACGCAGCTGCGACTGTTCCCACTCCTGTAGCCGGTGATCCAGCGGCGCATCGTCCTTGCGCAGCGCCAGGGCGAGGGCAAGCGCGTTGGCGGCGGCCTTGGCGGCGCCGCCGGCCGTGTGCGGACGTGGCACAAAGGCCGCGTCGCCCAGCAGCAGGATGCGGCCGAAGACCATGCGCGGGACGGCCAGGTCGAGAATGGCCTGGATGAAGGGTTCGGCGGTCGCGTGGACGAGTGCGCGGAAGGGTGGCGCGAGCATCGCATCCGCGTCAGCGCGGAGCGCTTCCCCAGGGGCGTCCGGCAGCGCCCCGGGCGGCAACGAGAATGGATGGGTCCGGCCGTCGCGGTCGGTCAGAAAGGCTGGCAGCATGTCTTCAGCGACTCGCCGGAACCAGACCCAGTTCCAGCGCCGCCGGCCCGGCGCGGTAGCGCCGTCGGCGCCGGGTACGCCGTACTCCAGCAGCATGTGGGCGATGCCGTGCTGAAAGGCGAATACCCCGTCCAGCAGCGCGCGGTCGGCAGCCCCGAGCGCACCTTCGGGAACCAGGCCGCGCCAGGCGACATAGCCGGCATACGCGGGACGCAGATCGGGCAGCATCAGCTCCCGCACCGTCGAGCGCGCACCGTCTGCGCCGACCAGCAGGTCGCCGGTTTCGATGCGTCCCCCGGCAAAGTGGGCGCGCACCTGGCCACCCGCCTGTTCAACGCGCACCAGTGTCTCACCTGCATGGACGCATTCGTCCGGCACTGCGTCGCGCAGCACGCCGTACAGCATATTCCACGAGGTTTGGGTCTGCGGCTGCCAGCCGCGCTGCACGACGTTGCCGGCGCGGTCGAGGAAAATGCGGTCGCCGGATTCGACGCCCAGCGTGGCGGGCAGGCGCAGCCCGGCAAATGCGAAGGCGTGCAGCACGTCCGGTTGCAGTACGAGGCCGCCGCCGCGGCTGTCCAGCGCACGCGGCGAACGTTCGAACACGTCGACCCGCCAGCCGATCGCGCGCAGCGTCGTCGCGGTCAGCAGCCCGCCCAGGGAACCGCCGATGATCAAGGCGCGTGGCGCCAGTCTGTTGCTCATGATGTCTCCTCCCGATGGGTAAGCGGGGGCGGCGGATGCCACCCCTGCGGATGAATCAAGCGGTCTCGCGCGCGGCCTGCGGGCGGCCCAGGAATTCGCCGAACCACACCAGCAAGGCAAGCGCTGGGAAGGCCATGCCGGTCAGCAGGGCCGCAGACCAGCCGTGGTGGGCATAGACCCAAGCGCCAGCGGCGGAGCCGAGCGCACCGCCGGCGAAGAACAGTGCGAAATAGATGCCGTTGAGGCGGCTGCGGACTTCGGCGCCCAGGCTGAAGATGGCGCGCTGGCCCAGCACCAGGTTGGCGGCAACTGCCATATCCAGCACGATCGAGGCGACCACCAGGACGCCGATGGCAAGCGCACGCGAATCCGGCTGGTACAGCGGCAAGGCGAAACCGACGATGCCGAGAACCAGGCTGGCCGCTGTCGCCGGGAGCGTGTAGCCGGCATCCGCCAGGCGCCCCGCCACGGGCGAGGCCACCGCGCCAGCCATGCCGACGAGGGCAAAGATCGCAATCCCGGTCTGCGACAGGTGGAACTGCGGACTTTCCAGCACCATCGGCGCAACGGTCCAGAACAGGCTGAAGCAGCCGAACAGGCCGGCGTGGTAGGCGGCGCGGCGGCGCAGTATGGGCGTCGTCGCCAGCAGCTGCCACAGTGAGCCGATCAGCTGCCCATAGGACAGCTTGTGCGCCGGCACGCGCTGCGGCAGCTTGCTGCGCAGGATGAAGGCGAGCACCAGCACGGCGACGGCGGCGCCGCCAAACACCGTATGCCAGCCGGCGTGGTCGGCGATCAGGCTGGCCGCAGGACGGGCCAGCATGATTCCCAGCAACAGTCCACTGACGACCTTGCCGACCGCCTGGCCACGGGTCTCCTCGCGCGACAGGTGGGCCGCGAACGGCACCAGGATCTGCGCCGCTACGGAACCGAGTCCGATGCCGAGCGAGGCTGCCAGGAACAGCCAGGCATTGGTGCTGAAGGCAGCGGCGGCCAGTGCGCCGGACGTGGCCAGAAGGGCAGTGAACACCAGCTTGCGGTTTTCCAGCAGGTCGCCCAGCGGCACGATGAAGAGGAGGCCGAGCGCGTACCCGATCTGGGTCAGGGTGACGATCAGGCCTGCGGCCTGGGCCGACAGGCCGGTGGCCGCGCTGATCGGGCCGACCAGGGTCTGGGCGTAATACAGGTTGGCGACGATCAGGCCGGCGGAAGTCGCCAGCAGGCGGATCATGCCCGGCGAAATATCCGGGGCGTGTCTGGCAGGGGTGTGCATGGGTTCTCCTGAAAGGATGATGCAAGGTTGTCTGGTTCGGATCCGCGGTCGGCGCGGAATCGATGCAAGAATTGTAGCGCTATTGATCAAGTGAATCTATTGCGTGGTGCGCAAAGCTGTTATCCTTGGCGCGTGATAGTGATCGGTTGATCAGCACAATTGAACGGCCTGATATTCGAGGCGCGGCAAGGCGATCCGGATGCAGGTGTAGCACGTCCGGCAGTCAGGCGCCTCATCCGAAAGTATGGTTGCGAGCCTGTCGTGCTCGACTGTCTTGTCACTGTCTGTAGCGATATACCGCAGCTTGCCCGGTCGGTATCCCGGGTTGGACAGCGCCATGTCGACGTGACCGACGGGATGGTCACGCTGCGGCCGCTGACCAATCCGTCCGCGCGCGGCGCCTTTCATACGCTGGTCAGACGGCGCAGTAGCGCGCCTGGATGTCCGCGTCGGCCAGCATGGCGTCGGCACGTCGGCTGGCGACGACCGCGCCCTGGTCGAGGATATAGGCGCGGTCCGAGATGCCCAGCGCCGTCTCGACGCTCTGCTCGACCAGCAGGATGGTCTTGCCTTCCCGCTTGAGCTGGACGAACAGCTCGAACATCTCGTCCACCAGCACCGGCATGATGCCCTCGGACGGCTCGTCGAGCAGGATCATGTCAGGATCGGCGGCCGTCGCGCGCGCGATGGCCAGCATCTGCTGCTCGCCCCCGGACATCGTCACGGCTTCCTGGTCCAGCCGTTCCTTCAGGCGCGGAAAGGTGGCGGCAATGCGCTCGACGATGTCGCGCTCCTGTTTCATTTTCCCCGAGGCGACGATCGCCAGGCGCAGGTTTTCGAGAACGGTCAGGCCCGGCACGATGCGCCGCTCCTCCGGTACGTAGGCCAAGCCCAGCTTGATGCGCGCGTGGACCGGCTGCGCCTGCAGGTCTTGGTCCTTGAACACGACCGTGCCGGCGGTCTTCTTCAGCAGGCCCATGACGCTCTTGAGCAGCGTGGTCTTGCCGGCGCCATTGCGGCCGAGCAGGGCGACGACTTCGCCGCGGGCGACGTGGAGGCTGACGTCCTGCAGGATATGGCTGCCGCCATACCAGGCATTCAGCTTGTCGATGTTGAGCATGGTGTCCTCAATGTTTGCCAAGGTAGACGCGCCTGACTTCGTCGTTGGCGCGGATGTCGGCCGGGGTGCCGGTGGCCAGCAGTTCGCCATGGTTAAGGACCACGATGCGGTCGCTGATCCCCATCACCATCTTCATCTTGTGTTCGACCAGGACGATGGTGCGCTCAGCGGCCAGGCGCACGATCAGCGCCATCATGGTGAGCGTTTCTTCCGGACTCATACCGGCGGTCGGCTCGTCCATCAGCAGCAGCTTCGGGTCGGCGGCCAGGGCGATGGCGATTTCGAGCGCCCGCTGCTGTCCGTGTGCCAGTTCGCGTGCGGGCCGCAGCGCATGCTGGCCGAGGCCGACCAGCTGCAGCAGCTCGCGTGCGCGCGGCGCCAGGGCCAGGGTGTCGCGACGCGACCAGAAGTTCAGGCGCGCCACGCGGGCCTGCAGCGCGATGCGCACGTTTTCCAGCGCATCGAAAGCGGGGAAGACGTTCGTGATCTGGAAGGACTTTGCAACGCCGAGACGGGCGAAACGGTGCTGCCCCAGACCGGATACGTCGGAACCGTCGAAAACCACCCGGCCGGCGGACGGCGCGAAGCTGCCCGAAAGGACATTGAAGAAGGTGCTCTTGCCGGCGCCGTTGGGGCCGATGATCGACGTCAGCTTGCCGCGTTCGAATTCGACCGAGACGTCGTTCAATGCGGTGAATCCGCCGAAGCGGCGCGTCAGGTGTTCGGTGCGCAGGATAATGTCAGCGGCCATGGGTTTTCTCCAGGATGGTGCCCCACACGCCCTTGGGGAAGAACAGCACGAAGAACATGAAGAGCGCGCCGACGTACAGCTGCCAGTGCTCGGTCCACAGCGAAAACACGTCCTGGACCAGCAGGAACAGCGCGGCGCCGACGAACGGTCCAAAGAAGGTGCCCATGCCGCCGAGCAGGCAGATCATGACCACCAGGCCCGAGGTTTCGTAGTGCAGGCTTTCGATCGCCACGTTCGACAGGTGGATCGCGTCCAGCGCGCCCGCCAGGCCGCACAGGCCGCCGGACAGCACGAAGGCCATCAGCTTGGTATGTTCGACATGGTAGCCGCAGGCGCGGGCGCGGGCCTCGTTTTCCCGGATCGCCTCGACGGCGCCGCCGAACGGCGATTCGAGCACCCGCGACAGTGCCAGCAGGGCCAGCGCCACCACCGCCAGGAAGGCAAGGTAGGTCGCCGTCGGGTCGAGCAGGTCGATTCGCAGGCCCGGCAGGCGCACCTCCGCGACGTTGACGCCGCGCAGGCCGTTCTCGCCGCCGGAGCGCGGGAACTGATAGACCAGGAAGTACACGCATTGTGACAGGGCCAGGGTCACCATCGCGAAATAGATGCCTCGGGTACGGATCGCCAGCAAGCCCGTCGCCAGCGCCAGCACGGCGGCGGCCAGCACCGCAGCCGGCAGCGCGATCCACCAGGGGAGGCCGGCCTGGGCCACCAGGATGCCTGCGCAGTAGGCGCCGATGCCGAAAAAGGCCGCGTGGCCGAACGACAGCATGCCCATGTAGCCGAACACCAGGTTGAAGCCGACACCGTACAGGCCATAGACCAGGATATTCACCGCGACCGAGCCGTTCGGCACGATCCAGGGCAGGGCCAGCAGGACCAGCACGCTGGCCAGGACGCGGTGGCTGCGGATGCGTTCGAACAGCCGGCGCGGTGGCGCGGCGCCATGCAGGACATCGGTGTGTGCATTCATGGGAGACCTCTTAATTCATCAGACCGGCGCGGCCGAACAGGCCTTGCGGGCGTACAAGGAGTACCAGCACCATGATGACGAACATCGACACCTTGGCGGCTTCCGGCACGAACAGGACGGCCATGCTCTCGACGATGCCGATCAGGATGCCGGCGACGACCGCGCCGACCAGCGAGCCCATGCCGCCGACCACCGTCACGACGAAGGCGACGGTCAATACCGAACCGCCCATCTCCGGACTGATTCCCTGCACCGGCGCGGCCAGGAAGCCCGCCAGGCCGGCGACACCGGTGCCCAGTCCGAAGACGATCAGCCAGACCCGCCCCACGTCGATGCCCAGGATGCGGACGATCTGCGGGTCGCGCGCTCCGGCCCGCACGATCAGCCCGAACGAGGTCTTTTCGATGAATAGCCACAGGCCGATCAGCAGGGCGACCGTGACGCCGATCACGAACAGCCGGTAGAGCGGAAACTTGCCAACCAGGATGTTGGCCGAGCCTTCCAGCAGGGCAGGCGCGTCGACCGGCATGCCCTGCTTGCCGAACACGATGCGTACGGTCTCGATCATTACGTAGGCCAGCCCGAAGGTCAGCAGCAGCGGATAGTCGACGCCACGGCCATACAAGGGCCGTACCAGCGTCCGTTCAACCAGCATGCCGAAGAGGCCGACGACCACCGGTACCAGCACCAGGCACAGCCAGAAATTCGGAACGATCCGGTACAGGGCATAGCCGGCATAGGCACCGACCATGAAGAACGCGCCGTGCGCGAAGTTGACGACGGTGAGCATGCCGAAGATCAGCGACAGGCCGACCGCGAGCAGCACGTAGACCGCGCCCAGCGCGAGTCCGGTGAACAGCTGGAGTCCGATCAACTGGGGGGTGATGCCATCCATGTTGTCTCCTGGGGTGAAATGAGGGCCACGGCGTTCAGTGCGGCAGCTTGTGGCCGAGTTCAGCGCAGCTGCGCAGCGCGCCGGTGGAAGCCGGCGCCACGTGCAGCACGGTGAACAGGTCGCGCGATCCCGGTGGCGCCGCTTTCGACTGGATCACCAGCACCGACTGGACCGACTGGTGGTCGCAGGCGCGGTAGAACTGCATGCCCTTGTAGGTGTCGTAGCGTTCGTTGGCAAGCGCATCGACGACCTTCTCGGCGTCGCTGCTGCCGGCTGCCTTGACTGCCATCAGCAGCGACTTGACGGCCGAATAGGCCATTGATCCGTAATCGGAGGGAAGGCCGCCGTCGTAGGCGCGGCGGTAACGCTCGTTCAGTACGCGCGCCGACGGCGTGGTCGACTCGATGCCCCAGTAATAGCCGCTGCCGCCGACGACACCATCGTAGACGCGTGCGCCGGCCGCCACGCGCGAGGTATAGGTCAGCACCGGGACCACGAACTTCATATCGTCCTTCATGCCGAATTCGGCGGCCTGCTTGATCGAGATCTGGTTGTCGCGTCCGAAGTTGTTGAAAACCAGGACATCGGGATGCATCGCCATCAGGCGCGGCAGGAAGGGCGAATAGTCAACCGCGCCGAGCGGATGGCGGATCTCGCCGACGACCTGGGCGCCGACTTCCCGCGCGACCCTGGTGAAGCCACGCGTCATTTCCTGGCCATAGGCATAGTCGGCGGTCAGGAAGGCCACGCGCATCCCCTTCCTGAACACGTAGCGCCCGACCGCCTGGGCGGTCATGTGCGGATTCAGCGATTCATGGAAGGTATAGCGCGAGAAGTCGGCGGCTTCGTTGATGGCGTCCGACTGGCTGATCGAGATGTAGGGCACCTTGCGTTGCCGGATCACGTTGTTTACCGCCAGCTGGGTAGCCGCGGACAGGCTTCCGACAATAAAGTGAACATGGTCCTTGTCGATCAGCTCGAGCGCCCGCGTGGCCGCTTCCGCAGGATTCAAGCGGTCGTCGCGGACCAGCAGCTCGGCCTTGCGCCCGTCAAGGCCACCGCTGTCGTTGAATTCCCGGACCGCCAGCGTGGCGTTGCGGACCTGGTCCTGGGCTTCGGCGCCGTAGGGGCCGGTCAAGGGTACCGGCAAGCCGATTCGGATCGGTGCGGGTGGCATGCCGGCAGCGGCGCACGGCGCAGACGCGCATGCAATGCAAGCCGCGCCTGCCAGCAGGGCAAGGTAAGTCATGGTGTCTCCTTTGTCGAAAGGCGCCGGCGGCTGCCGGGATTTTCTTGTTTAATAAGCGGTCGATAAATAATCCGGCGCGCCAAATCGAAAGTCAAGTAAAACTTCAAAAAACATGCTTGCTATTGATCGATCGATCACCTATATTCATTGACATCCAACAAGGAGGAGGACGACATGGGTATTCGAAAACTGGGCCACTATTCGATCCGGACGGGCGACCTGGACGCATCGCGGCGGTTCTACACCGGCATCCTGGGCCTGCGCGAGGGCTTCCGCCCGCCTTTCAGGTTCCCCGGGATCTGGCTGTATGCGGGTGGCGACGAAGCAGACTTCGGGGTGGTGCACATCATCGGCATCGATCCGCACGATGCGCAGGGTCTGAAGGATTACCTCGGCGACAAGGATGAAGCGGCCCTGAGCGGCACCGGCGCGGTCGACCACGTCGCTTTCCTGGCCAGCGGGCTGGGAGCGATGCGCGCGCGCCTGGATGCGGCTGGCGTGCCGTTCACCGAGCGTACCGTGCCGTCGCTCGGCCTGTTCCAGCTGTTCCTCACCGATCCCAGCGGGGTCACGGTTGAGATGAACTATCCCGGCGAAGAGGCGCGCAGCCTCGGGCTGGCATGAAGGAGGCCACGATGAGCAAGGGACGTGTGGCCATCATCGGGGGCTCGCTGGGCGGGCTGTTTGCGGCCAACCTGCTGCACCGGACCGGGTGGGACGTGCAGGTGTATGAGCGGGTCGGGGAAGCGCTGGCGGAACGCGGGGCAGGCGTCGTTACCCATCCGGAATTGTTCGATATTCTGGCGCTGGCCGGTATCGAGGACAAGGATATCGGCGTACGGGTCGAATCGCGCGTGACGCTGGCGCGCGACGGCAGCGTGGCCGGCGACCACGCCCATCCGCAAATCCTCACGGCATGGGGGCGCCTGTATGGCTTGCTGCGCGCCGCGCTGCCGGCGAACCGCTACCACACCGGCAAGCACCTGGTCGCCCTGATCCAGGATGCCCAGGGTGTGACTGCACGGTTCGCGGACGGCAGCACGGCCGGCGCCGACCTGCTGGTAGCGGCCGACGGTATCCGTTCGACGGTACGCGAACTGCTGGCGCCCGAGGTGCAGCCGAGCTATGCCGGCTACGTCGCCTGGCGCGGACTGGTCGACGAAAGCGCGCTCAGTGCGGAAACCCACGGCCGTCTGTTCGGCCATTTCGGCTTTTGCCTGCCGCCGCGCGAACAGATGCTGGGGTACCCGGTCGCCGGGGCCGGCAACGCGATGGCGGCCGGTGCGCGGCGCTACAACTTCGTCTGGTACCGCCCGGCCGACGCCGCCGAGGTGGCGCGCCTGTCGACCGACAATGCCGGCCGGGTTTACGAGAAGGGCATTCCGCCACCGCTGATTTCGGATGCCGTCCTGAGCGCGATCCGGGCAGTGGCAAGGGACACGCTGGCGCCCCAGTTCGCCGAGGTCGTCGAGCGTACCGCCCAGCCCTTCTTCCAGCCGATCTACGACCTGGAATCGCCGCATCTTGCGTTTGGCAGGGTTGCGCTGCTCGGCGATTCGGCATTCGTCGCACGTCCGCATTGCGGCATGGGGGTAACCAAGGCGGCCGGGGATGCCCTGTCGCTCGCAGCCTGGCTCGGGCGCAAGCCGGTGGAGGCGGCGCTGGCCGCGTATTCACAGGATCGCGTCGCATACGGCAGCCGCATCGTCGCCCATGCGCGCCACCTGGGCGCCTACATGCAGGCGCAACTCGCGACTGCCCACGAAGTGCGCATGGCCGAACTGTACCGGTCGCCGGCGGCGGTCATGCGCGAGACCGCGGTGCCGCCGCGCTTCGAGGAGGAGGGCGGGTTGCCGGTCACGGGCTGATTTGTCAAACGATAATCGACACCCTATACTCGGCCCATACTGGAAAAGGTTGCCATGAGTTTGATTATCGTAAAAAAGCCACGGGCTGCGAAGGCGGCAGCGGTGGTAGAAGCGGTGCCGCCGGCGCCACGCGAGGTGACGCGTCGGCTGGCCCCCGAGGAGCGCGAACAACTGATTGTCCAGAAGGCGATCAAGTACTTCGCTACCTACGGGTTCTCGGCCAGCACGCGCGAGCTGGCAAAGGAGATCGGCGTGTCGCAGCCGCTGCTGTACCGTTATTTCCCCAACAAGGATGCGCTGGCCGACCGCGTGTTCAATGAGGTCTACCTGTCGCGCTGGAATCCCGATTGGGAAGACATCCTGCGCGACCGCGCCAGGCCCCTGCACGAGCGCCTGCTCGACTTCTACAAGCAGTACGGACGCGTGATCCTCCGCAGCGAATGGATCCGCATCTTCATTTTCGCAGGGTTGACGCGCGAAGGAATCAACAACCGCTACCTGGCGCGCCTGCGCGAGCGCGTGTTCGACGTGGTGCTGGCGGAGCTGCGCCTGCGCTTCAAGGTGGCCGACCCGACGCCGCAGCAATACGAGGACGAGATCGAGTTCATCTGGGGCATGCACGCCGCCATCTTCTACGTCGGCGTGCGTAAATGGATCTATGGGATGCCGGTGCCGAAGGACATCGACCGCCTGATCGAGCAGAAGGTCGATGCCTTTATGGACAGCGCGCCGTTCGTCCTGAAGCGCATCCGCAAGCCCTGACCGTTCAGGCCAGGCCGAGCATGCGCCGCGCGTTGCCGCAGAGGATGGCTTGCTGGTCTTCTTCCGACAGCCCGGGCGTGCCGAGCACGTGGTCGGCTGGCCTGGCCGACCACGGGAAGGGACGGTCCGACCCGAGGACGACCTGTGACACGCCGACCTGACGCACCAGGGTCTGCAGCGCCTCCGGCGTGAATACCAGGCTGTCGAAGTACAGCTGGCGCACGTAGTCGCCGGGTTTCTTGTTCAGGGCCGGCGCGTGGGCGCAGGCGCCCGGATTGACGAAGCAGCCATGGTCCATGCGCGGCGCCGATGCCGGCAGGTAGCCGCCATGCGCGGCGCAGATCTTCAGCGTGGGGAAGCGGTCGAGCACACCTTCGAAGATGAAGTGCTGCAGCGCCGTCGTCGTTTCCAGCAGAATAGCCGATGACGTTCGCCATCCAGCCGTTGCCGGCGAAGCGCTGCGCCATCTCCGGGATGCCGGTCGGGTGCACGAACAGCGTCGCGCCCAGTTCTTGCGCGCGCGCCCAGACGGGATGAAACCGCTGGTCGGCGAACGGCGTGCCGGCCACGCTCCCGCCGATCGCCGCGCCGCGCAGGCCCAGGCCGCGCACCGCATGTTCCAGCTCGCGCACGGCAAGGTCGGGATGCTGCAGCGACAGCGAAGCGAAGACGGCGAAGCGGTCCGGCCGGGCGGCACACAGTTGCGCCAGTGTCTCGTTCTACAAACGCACGATCCGTGCCGAGGTGGCGCGTGCCTGTTCGTACCAGAACGGATTGATGCTGGGTACTTCCATGTCGACGCCCTGGGCATCCATCGCCGCCAGGCGCTCGGCGATTACGATAACGTTCTCCTGCCCGCCATGCATCGTCTTCGGATACAGGGTGAACACGTCGATGCCCATCAGCGCGAGCGCCTCGGGGATCACGCAGTGCGCATGCACGTCGATCGTCCGGGCGCGACGGGGCGGCGCGGGTGCAACGCCTTGCTGCTGCGGCGGGCTTGCATGCGGGGCGCCGAGCACGCCGCAGCCGGTGAAAACGATGCCGCCGACTGCCAGGGTGCCATGTGCCAGGAATCGTCTTCTGTCCATCATCGCTGTCTCCTCTTTAAATAATAATCCGATAATTAAATAACGCTACCGGTTACCGAGTTTTTCATTTAAGCAACACAAAATTGCACTTCGGGGTTTTTATAAAACGATTGTTTTACATGCATAAGTGATCGAACGATAATCTAATCCATCGTTAATCACAAGGAGCAAACATGAAGACGGCTCGTGCCTTCGCCGGCCTGACGGCGACGCTGGCGATCGGGGTGAGTGCTTGCGCGCAAACGGCGCCGCAAGTGTATGGCGTGCTCGACCTGTGGGGCGGCCGTTCGCAGGCCAGCGGCGAACCGGCAACGGCCACCGTAGGCAACGGCGGCATGCAAACCTCGTTCTGGGGATTCGGCGGCGCCGAGCCGCTCGGTGGCGGCACCCGGGCGATCTACGCGATCGAAGGCTATCTGCAAGTCGACACCGGCGCCGCCGGCCGGACACCGACCGACGCGATATTCGCGCGCAATGCCTTCGTCGCGCTACAGGGCGCAGCCGGGGAGCTGAAGCTCGGCCGCATCCTGAACCCGCTATTCGTCGCCACGGCGCAGGCCAACCCCTTCGGCGGCTCGATCCGGCTGGCGCCCCTGCTGGCCCAGATCTGGTCGCCACAGATGGGGCGCGCCGTGTCCGGCGACACCAGCTGGAACAACGTGGTTTCGTACACCACACCGGCCCTCGGTAGCGTCCGACTGGCCGTGCTGACGGGTCTCGGCGAGACCAGCTATGGCGCTGCGGCCCACAACCTGAATGCGACACTCAATTACAGTGCCGGGCGCACCGCGCTGGTGGCGAGTACGCAGCGCGTATGGGTGGGGCCGGGGCTGGCGGCGCCGGGGAAGTCGGAACAGCGCACGTATTTCGTGGGCGGCAGCCATGACCTGGGCCGCGTCAAGCTGTTCGGGTCCTACGACCTCGCCGCCAGCGACAGGCCCGACCTGCGGGCGCGCACCGCACAGGCCGGCGTGGCGATCGTGGCCGGAATGGGCAGCATCATGGCGTCCTGGGCCCGCACCAGGATCGATGGCAGCAGCGCGCTGCCGGCTCGCCGCGACACCGGCGCCGCCGGCTACGACGTGCCCTTGTCGAAGCGGACCGACGTCTACGCCGTCGCGCAGTGCGACAAGCTGACCGGCAACGCCGGGGCCAGGACCTATGCGCTCGGCATCCGGCACCGTTTCTGACGGAGCGCCCTATATAAACGCATGGCCGGGCGACTGCGTGAAGAGCTGGGCGCGGCCGGGCGTCATGCGATACCATGCTGTGCATGCCCAGTCTAGATAAAAAAACCCGATGGACCGATTCTCGGAATTGAAGACCTTTTGCCTGGTCGCGTCGACCGGCGGCTTTTCCAATGCGGCGCGCCAGCTCGGGATGGCCACGTCTTCCGTGACGCGCCTGGTCGATGCGCTCGAGCAGCGCCTCGGGGCGGTCCTGCTGAACCGCTCGACGCGCAGCGTCACGCTGACGGATGCCGGGCGCACCTATTATGAAGATGCACAGCGCATCCTGGAACAGCTGGATGCCGCCGACGATGCCGTCACCGACCGTGCCGGCGGCATTTGCGGCGTGCTGTGCGTGGCCGCGCCCGTCACCTTCGCGACCATGTACATCGCGCCCATCCTGCTCGAGCTGCGCACCCGCCATCCGAGGCTGGCAGTCGATCTGCGCCTGAGCGACAATGCGAGCAACCTGATCGACGAATCGATCGACGTCGCGATCCGCATCGGCAGCCTTGACCCGCAGGCCAACCTGGTGGCACGGCGGCTGACTGCGCACCAGCGCCTGCTGTGCGCCAGTCCCTCCTACCTGGCGGCACGCGGCACGCCGCAGCGGCCCGCGGACCTGCTTGCGCACGACTGCCTGCAGTTTTCGTTCGCCGACAACCGGCGTACCTGGCGCATGCGCCGCACCGTGGCGTCCGGCGGCGGCGCCGAGCTGCCGATCGAGGAGATCGCGGTGAACAGCGTGGTCCAGGCCAACAACGGCGAAGTGCTGCGCCAGGCCGGGATTGCCGGGCTGGGCATCGGCATGCTGGCGCGCTGGCTGGTACAGGGCGACCTGCAGACCGGCCGCCTGGTGCAGGTCCTCGCCGACTACGAGGTCAACCCCGGTCCGATGGATGTCGCCATGTACGCGTTGTACCAGGCCAACCGGCGCGGCTCGCGCAAAATCCAGGCCTTCGTCGAGCTCCTCAGCGAGCACCTGGCGCGCGTCGACGCTTCATTGGCCGGCGGTGCCGAGTCCCATGATCCGATCACCGAGCTGCCGTCCCCAGGCAGTCATGCTGCGGCCGGCGTGTAACTGACGGCGTTCCCACTCGCGCAGGCGGCTGTCCAGGGTGCCTCCCATAGCTTGCAAGGCCTGGGCCAGCGACAGTGCGTTGGCGGCTGCCTTGGCGGCGCTGCCTGCCGTATGCGGGCGCGGCACGAAGGCGGCGTCGCCCAGCAGGATGGCACGGCCGAACAGCATGGCGGGCGTGTCGAGGTCGAGGATTGCCTGCACGAAGGGCGAAGCGGTGCGCTCCACCAGCGCCGCGAACGGTGGCGCCAGCATGGCCCTGGCCTCGGTTCGCAGCCGCTGCGCCTGTGTATCGGCCAGCGCGCCCGGCGGCAGCGACCAGGCATGCGCCTTGCCGGTACGGTCGGTCAGGAGCGCGGGCAGGGCCGCTTCCTCCACCTTGCGGTACCAGACCCAGTTCCAGCGCCGTTGTCCGCGTGCGGTGGCGCCGGCTTCACCCGGCACCATGTACTCGAGCAGCATGTGGCCATCGCCCTGCTGGAAGGCGAAGGTGCCATCGAGCACGAGGCGGCTGGCGGCGTCGAGTTCCGCTTCGGGCACCAGGCCGCGCCAGGCGACGTATCCCGCATAAGCCGGCTGCAGCCCGGGCAGCAGCTTGGCGCGCAGCGTCGAGCGCGCGCCGTCGGCGCCCACTAGCAGGTCGCCGGTTTCGCTCCTCCCGCCGGCAAAGCGCGCCGTGACCTTGCCGTCGCGCTGCTTCATGTCGTGCATAATCTCTCCCGCGTGCACGCAAGCGTCGGGCAAGGCGCGGCGCATCACGCCGTACAGCATGTTCCATGAGGTCTGGGTTTGTGGCTGGTAGCTGCGCTCGAGTACCTTGCCTTCACGATCCAGGAAGATCCTGTCGCCCGATGCCACGCCCAGCTTGGCGGCCGGCGACAGGCCGGCGAACCGGAAGGCATGCAGCACCTCCGGCTGCAGTACGATGCCGCCGCCGCGGCTATCGAGGGCATGCGGCGAGCGCTCGAACACGTCGACGTCCCAGCCGATCCGGCGCAAGGTGATTGCGGTCAGCAGCCCGGCGAGCGAGCCGCCGATGACGAGGGCACGGGGTGGCGTTGGGTCGGTCATGTTGGTCTCCTTGATAAAAAGCGTGCGGCGTGGGCGTTGTGACCTGCCCTTCAGGCGGTCTTGGCGGCGCGACGGACCATGCCGGACAGCTCGCCGAGCCAGACCAGCAGCGCCGCGGCGGGGAAGGCCATGCCGGTCAGCAGCGCCGCGCGCCAGCCATGGTGGGCGAAAACCCAGGCGCCAGCCGCGGAGCCGAGCGCACCGCCAGCGAAGAACAGTGCGAAATAGATGCCGTTCAGGCGGCTGCGCACTTCGGCGCCCAGGGAAAAGATCGCGCGCTGGCCCAGCACCAGGTTGGCCGCGACCGCCATATCGAGGATGATCGAGGCCAGCGCCAGGATCCCGATCGCCAATACGCGCGAGCCTGGCTGGTACAGCGGCAGCGCGAAACCGACGATGCCGAGCACCAGCGCCGCCGCAGTGGCCGGAAGGGTATGGCCGGCGTCGGCGAGGCGGCCGGCGACCGGCGAGGCCACGGCACCGGCCATCCCGACCAGCGCGAAGACCGCAATGCCGGTCTGCGAAAGGTGGAATTGCGGGCCTTCCAGCATCAGCGGCGTGACGGTCCAGAACAGGCTGAACGAACCGAACAGGCCGGCGTGGTAGGCCGCGCGGCGGCGCAGCACCGGGGTATGTGCCAGCAGCTGCCAGAGCGAAGCGATCAGCTGGCCGTAGGACAGCTGGTGTACCGGCACGCGCTGCGGCAGCTTGCTGCGCAGGACGAAGGCCAGCACGAAGATGGCGACGGCGGCGACGCCGAACACCAGGTGCCAGCCGCCATGGCCAGCGATCATGCTGGCCGCCGGGCGCGCCAGCATGATGCCCAGCAGCAGTCCGCTGACCACCTTGCCGACCGCCTGTCCGCGCGTTTCCTCGCGCGACAGATGGGCCGCGAACGGCACCAGGATCTGCGCCGCCACCGAACCGAGCCCGATCCCGAGCGAAGCTGCCAGGAACAGCCAGGCACTGGAACTGATGGCGGCCATGGCCAGGGCCGCCGCGGTGGCGAGTAGGGCGCTGAAGACCAGCTTGCGGTTTTCCAGCAGGTCGCCCAGCGGCACGATGAAGAGCAGGCCGAGCGCGTAGCCGACCTGGGTCAGGGTGACGATCAGTCCCGCCGCTTCCGGCGACAGCCCGGTGGCGGCGCTGATCGGGCCGACCAGGGTCTGGGCGTAGTACAGGTTGGCGACGATCAGGCCGGCGGAGGTTGCCAGCAGACGCACCATGCCGGGCGAGATATCGGGGGCGTTGCGCTTGGGCGTATTCATGTGTTGCTCCTTGTCGAGAATGTGCCTGCTTTATTGAGCAAGCGATCAAGTGGATAAGATTCGTTGCAAAGGCGCGACCCGCGGTCATCTGGCGCGGCATCGATGGAATCCATTGTAGGCCCGTTGCTCGGCATTATTTATTGCGTCTGGCGCAATACAGATCGCATGCAGAATCAAATGATCGATTGATAAATTCTGAGCTATAGTCGAACTGGATGGCGGCCTGGATAGTGGCTTGCCGCAAGAACTCGAACGTTCAACCTGCCGTACTGCAGGGCACACACGACACCTGTACCGGCGTCTTTCCGGCCAGAGCAGAATGAAGGGAGGTCTCATGCAACGCGATGCAAACGACAATCACACTACCCGACGACGCGACATCCAGGAGTGGCTGGCCTGGGGGCTGGCCCTGCTGCTGGCCGGCTTGCTGTGTGTCGGCCTGACGTGGTCCCAACGCGATTTCACGCTGGCGCAGGAGCAGCAGCGCATGGGCGAGCAAACGCGCGTCATCAGCCGTAACCTGGTCAGCCAGCTGGGCGCGGTGCGCAGTGTCCTGGAAAACGTGCGTGCCACCCTCGGCCAGCACAGCCCGGATTGCGGGCCGCTCTGCCACGATGCCGCGGTGCGGGCGCTGCGCGGGGCGATGCCGGGTGTACGCGCCCTGATGCTGGTGGACGGCCAGGGACGTGTGGTCTTCTCCGACGCCGAGCCGGCCGACGCGGCACTGCTCGGGAAAGCCGAATTCAGGGGCGACCTGGAGCGCGCCGACTCGCCCGATACGATGGTGCTGTCGGCCAGGATCGTGCCGGGCCGCGCCAGCATCGACGTACGCGCGACCTTGCCTCTGGCCGCGCAGGCAGGCCTGCTGGTGGCGGTGCTCGATCCCCAGTATTTCGACGTGGTGATGCGTTCCGCACTCTATGCCGCCGACATGACCAGCGCCGTGACCGACGACCGCGGCGCGCGCCTGCTGTTCGTGCCCTACGACGGCCAGCTGCCCTTGTACGATGCACCTGGCCACACCGCCTTCTACGAGCGCCACCTGCGCAGCGGCCAGACCAGCACCGTCATGCAGGGGCCGCTCGGACGGCAGGCCCAGCTGCGGCTGGTGGCCCAGCGCAGCGTGGACGTCAGCGGGTTGCGCCTCGACCGCAAGTTGGTCGTCAGCGTCAGCCGGACCATGGAGGCCGTGCGCGCGCCATGGCGCCATGCGGCCTGGGAATACGGACTGGCATGGGCTGCCTGCGCGCTTGCCGGCAGCCTTGCCCTGGCGCTGCACCAGCGCCGCCGGCGGCGCGCTGGCATCGTGCTGCGCCAGCAGGAAGCGGAGCGTGCCGCCGCCGCCGAACAGATCGAGCTGGCCCTGAGCGGCGCCAACCTGGGCGTGTGGAGCTGGCAGGTCAATGGCGACTGCCTGAAGGTCGACACGCGCGGCATGGCGATGCTCGGCTACGCCGGCGATGAAGCGTCCCTGGCGACCCGGCCCTGGATCGAGCAGATCCACTTGGACGACCGGCGCGGCGTGCAACAGGCGCGTGCCAGGTCGACCGGCGCCGGCAGCCCGTACGAAGCCGAATACCGCGTGCGCCACCGCAGCGGTCATTGGATCTGGCTGCTCAGCCGCGGCAAGGTCGTCGAATGGGACGCCACCGGGGCCGCAACGCGGCTGGCAGGCACTTACATGGACATCAGCGCCCGCAAGCAGGCCGAGGCGGAGATCGTGCGCCTCGCCTTCTACGACGGCCTGACCTCCCTGCCGAACCGGCGGCTCCTGCTCGACCGCATGGGGCAGGCGCTCGCCAAGTGCGAGCGCAGCAAGACCCATGGCGCGGTGCTGTTCCTCGATCTCGACAACTTCAAGGGGCTGAACGACACGCTCGGCCACCAGGCCGGCGACAAGCTGCTCCAGCGGGTGGCCATGCGCCTGCAGGATTCGACCCGCGAAACCGATACCGTGGCGCGTCTGGGTGGCGACGAGTTCGTGATCCTGCTGGAAAACCTCGGCACCTCGGCGGCCGAGGTTGCCCTGAATGCGCAGCTGGTCGCGGCGAAGGTGCTGCATGCGCTGGGACTGCCGCATACGATCGATGGCCACGAGATCCACAGCACGCCGAGTGTCGGCATCGCCATCTTTGGCGGCGCGACCCATTCCGTCGAGGACCTGCTGAAACAGGCCGACATGGCCATGTACGAAGCTAAGGCGGCCGGACGCAACGTCCACCGCATGTACGATCCGGCGATGCAGGCCCTGGCAGGGCACGGCGTCGTGCTCGAATCCGAGCTGCGCTATGCGCTTGCGGCGCGCCAGTTCGTGCTGCATTACCAGCCGGTGCTCGACCAGGATGGGTTGATGGCGGGTGCCGAGGCCCTGGTCCGCTGGCAGCACCCGCGCCGTGGCCTGGTGGCCCCGGGCGAGTTCATCGAACAGGCCGAACGCTCGGACCTGATCGTCGGGATCGGCAACTGGGTGCTCGACACCGCTTGCCGCCAGCTCGCCGCCTGGAGCGTGTCCGAAGCGACCCGTGACTGGACCATTGCCGTCAACATCAGCGCACGGCAGGCGCGCCAGCCGGATTTCGTCGCGACGGTCCTGCAGGTGCTCTCCGCCACCGGCGCCAACCCGGCCATGCTCAAGCTCGAGTTGACGGAAAGCATGTTGCTCGGCAACGTCGACGACATCGTCGACAAGATGCGCATCCTCAAGGGTTACGGCATCGGCTTCGCGCTCGACGACTTCGGCACCGGCTATTCATCGCTTAGCTACCTGGAACGCCTGCCGCTGACCCAGCTCAAGATCGACCGCTCGTTCGTCAAGGACATGTTCGTGTCGTCCAAGGCGGCCACGATCGTGCAAACGATCGTCACGCTCGCGCGCGAGCTCGGGCTGGACGTGGTTGCCGAAGGCGTGGAAACCGAGCAGCAGCGGCTCGCCCTGCGCGGCTATGGCTGCATGCACTTCCAGGGCTACCTGTTCGCGGCGCCGGGTCCGGCCATGACCCTGCAGCGCTTCGTGGCGCTGACCGATCCGGCCAGCGCGGCCTGAGCGGTTTGGTCGACGCTTAGCGCAGACGCTTGCTGCGTGCTGCTGTTCCAAGGGAAGATGCTTTTTCGGAACGCCAATCGGCGTCTGGAATCTTGATCGGGATGGGAGAGTGCGCCGGCGCGGCCTTGCGGTTCGCGCCGGTGGCGGACGGTGCGGTCAGATTCGTCCGAGCAGGGGCAAGTCGACGCGGCGCTGTCCGCTCGCCTCGGCCAGGGCTGCGCTCAGCGCGGCCGCCATCGGCCCCTGGGCGGCTTCGGCGACGCCGAGGAAAGGCATGCCGGGCTGGTCGAGCAGCTCGACCTCGATCCGTTCCGGCACGCCAGAGAAACGCACGATCGGGTAGCTGCTCCAGTCGCTACTGGCGATGCCGTCCGGGCCGTAGCGCAGGTGCTCCAGCAGCGTCCAGCTGGCCGACTGGATGATCGCGCCTTCGAGCTGGTTGCGTGCGCCGTCCGGGCTGACCACCTGCCCGCAATCGGCGGCGCAGGCGACGCGCAGGATACGCACCGCGTTGCGGTCGGGGTCGAATTCCAGTTCGAGCGCGATGGCGACATAGGCCATCAGGTTCTTGTACTGGCCGAAACCAAAACCGCGTCCGCGCCTGGGTGAGGAGCGCGCGCCCGGCTTCCAGCCGAACATGTTCGCCGCCCGCGTCACGACCGCGCGGGCACGCGGCTGGCTCGCCAGGTGGTCGAGGCGGAAGCGCACAGGATCGGCCTTGGCCAGCAGCGCCAGCTGGTCCATCGTGCTTTCGATCGCCGCGATGTTCAGGTGGGCACCCAGCGAACGCATGGCCGAGGTGCGCAGCGGCGTCACCGGCAGGAAGTGGTTGACCACGCGCGCGTTCGGCAGGTCGTACAGGGGCAGCGCATTGCGGTCGCCGCCGCCTTCGGGCTGCGGCATCGGCTGCGAGGGGCTGGGCTGGATCGGCTTGGTCAGCAGCCATGCCGGTACCAGCTTGCCGGCATTGCCAGGCCGTTCGTTGTGCGAGCCGCTCCACAATTCATAGTGCCACTGGTCGATGCGGCCCTGCGCATCCAGGCTGGCCTGCACGGTCGACACCATCGCCGGTGCATACGGTTCCCACAGGTTTTCCTGGTCGCGCATCAGCTGCACGCGGACAGGCGTGCCCGGCATGGCACGCGCCAGCAGGGCGGCATCGGCCGCTACGTCGTCGGCGCCGTTCTGGCCGTAGCAGCCCGACCCTTCGGTGTGGATGCAGCGCACCCGGTCGAGGGGCATGCCAACCAGTTCGGCCAGGGCGGCGCGCAGAGGATACACCCCTTGCGTGTGGGTCCAGACAGTCAGGATGCCGTCCTTGAGGAGGCCGACCGCGCATGAAGGCCCGATCGATCCGTGCAGGACATACTGCTTGGTGTAGCGCGTCCGCACCGTGGGCCCGGAAGCCGGCCGCTGGCTGCCGCGGTCGAGGATGACGGTATCCTGGGAGGGCAGCGCCTCCAGCGTGGCGTGGATGGCGTCCGGGCGTGGCAGCACTTTCCCTCCGGTCCATTGTGTGGCCATCGTCATCGCCTGCATGGCCTTGACGGCCATCCATTCGTCGTCGGCCAGGACGGCAAGGTAATCGCCGTCGCGCACTACCCGGCGCACGCCCGTCATGGCGCGCACGCTGGCGAAGTCGGCACGGGCAAGGCGCGCGCCGATGCGCGGCGGCCGCACCACGCGGGCGTGCAGCATGCCCGGCAGGCGCATGTCCTGCACGTATGCGGCGCCACCGCTCACCTTGGCGGGAATGTCGACCCGCGGCACCGATTTGCCGATCAAGCGGTAGGCCGCTGGGTCGCGCAGGCTCGTATGTTCGGCGGCGGCGCGGTGGAGGCCGGCGGCACCCAGGCCGCGTACCGCCAGGCCGTAATGCATGCTGCGTCCATCCGCGGCCACCACATGTCCGGCGCTCAAACGCAGCCGGTCGGGATCTTCGTTCCATTGCCGCGCGGCGCCCTCGCGCAGCAGGGCCGCGACTTCGGCCGAGGCATACAGCAGGGCGGCGCCACTGTCGGCGATGGTATGGCTGCCGGCGGTGAAGCCCTCGTTGGGGGTGAGCAGCGTGTCGCCCCCGATGAAGCGGATGTCGCCCATGCCGAGTTCGAGCTGTTCCAGCGCGATCTGCATCAGGGCCGTACGCACGCCGGTGCCGAGTTCGACTTTGCCGCTGCAGACGGTCACCTTGCCGTCGGCGTCGACCCGGATCCAGGCATCGAGCATGGGCGTGGTCTTGAGGCTGCCAGCCAGGCGCGGATTGGCCACGACGGGCATGCCCATCGCATTGAATTCCGCCCGCGCCGCTGCAGGCAGTAGGGAGAAACCGACGATCAGCGCGCCCTGTTTCAGGAGCTCGCGGCGGGCGCTGTCCAGTCCGTTCATGGGCGGCCTCCGTGCGCGACGTCCATGATCGCGGCCAGGATCCGGTGGTGGGTGCCGCAGCGGCACAGGTTCGGTTCCATGTGCGCGCGGACCTGCTGTTCGGTGGGGTGCGGATGCTTGTCCAGCAGGGCCTGGGCGCGCGTCAGCATGCCGGCGATGCAATACCCGCACTGCGCGGCCTGGTGCCGGATGAAGGCAGCCTGCAGGGTGCCCGGCGCGTTCGCGCTGCCCAGTCCCTCCACGGTGCGGACGCTGCGCCCTTCGAGGGCGGCGAGCGGCGTCAGGCAGGAAAACACCGGCTTGCCGTCGACGATGACGGTGCAGGCGCCGCACTGGCCCATGCCACAGCCGAACTTGGCGCCGTTAAGGCGCAGTTCGTTGCGCAGCACGTAGAGCAGGGGTGTGCCGGGATCGCTGCGCAGGGCCTGCGCCTTGCCGTTGAGGGTCAGGTTGGTGCTCATTCTTGGGTCTCCTTGCGCAGCTTGGCGCTGGTTTTGGCCACGTCGTGCCAGGCGGGGCGGGCGGCAATGCCGGTGCGGATGTAGGCGGCAAGCTGGGCTACCTGCTCGTCATCGAGGACATCGGCGAACGGCGGCATGTAGACGGGCGACGCCGGGTCCCATGGCACGCCGTGCAGCACGGTCTGGATGAAGTTGTCGGGGCGCGGCCCATGGAGTGCGCTGCTCAGCGCAAGGCCAGGCCTGCCGTTAATGCGCGTCAAGGGTGCGCTGGCGGCGTGGCAGCTGGCGCAGGCGGCGGCGAACAGGCGCGCGCCCGCGGCGCCCGCGGCATCCGGTGCCGCCGCCACGGACGCGGGCGCAGGCGCGGAGGCCTGTCCGGCGTCCGCTGCAGCAGACGGCGCCTGGATCGACATCAGGTAGGCCGCGATCGCCTCCACGTCCTCGCGCGGCACCGTCGCCAGGTGCTCTGTCACCGGACGCATCGGGCCCTTGGCGGCGCCGTGCCCGAGCGACAGTCCGCCACGCAGGTACTCGACCAGCTCCTGTTGGCGCCACGGCACCGGGCCGTGGGCCAGAGTGGTCAGAGCCGGGGCATCCCAGCCGTCGATGTTCCCGCCCTGGAACGCGGGCTTGCGCTCCCCGCCCATCAGGTTTAAACCGCTGTGGCAGGAAGCGCAGTGGCCGAGCGTATCGACCAGGTAGCGCCCGCGCGCGAGCGGGTCGGCCGCAGGGGCGGCGGGGCCGGGGGCGCCCGGGTGCAGGTAGAGCGCGTTCCAGAACGCCAGCAGCGGCCGGAAGTTCAGCGGAAATATGAGTTCGTTGGCCGGCTGCGGCTTCCGCACCGGGGTACGCGACATCAGGTAGCGATAGGCCAGGTCGATGTCGTCGTCGGACATCCTGGTGTAGTGAATGTAAGGGAAAGCCGGATACAGCAGATGGCCATCGCGCGACACGCCTTCGCGCAGGGCGCGCCGGAAAGCCGCCGCCGACCAGCGCCCGATGCCAGTGTCCGGATCGGGTGTGATGTTGGTGCTGTAGATGGTGCCGAACGGAGTGGCCAGCCCGAGCCCGCCGGCGTAGGCTGCGCCGTCCTTGGCGGTATGGCAGACCATGCAGTCGCCCAGTGCCACCACCCGCGCCCCGGCAGCAAGCGTGCCGGGGGAGGGCGCGGGCAAGGCCACCGTGGCCAGTGCGATTTCAGTTGGACGGGTCCAGGCATAGAGGGCGCCGAAGGTCAGGGCCAGCATGGCCACACCCACGCCCGCGATGGTGCGTATCTTCATTCTCGTGTTGTCCTAGAGTGCATCTTGCCGCGCGAGCATCGACGGCGCCTCAAGCGGCCAGCATTGGCTGCCGCGCGGCGCCATGCGCGGGTGCCGCGCGCCGTGCCGTGCCGCCTGCCGGCTGGCCCGCGAGGTGGAAGCTGTTGACGAGCGCCGACAGGCCGCCGGCCTGCTCGTGCAGGCTGCCCGCGGCCGCGGCGGCTTCCTCGACCAGCGCAGCGTTCTGCTGCGTGACCGCATCCATCTCGGTAATCGCAATGTTCACGTGGCCGATGCCGGTGCGCTGTTCGGCCGACGCTTCGCTGATCGCGGCGATCATCGAGGTAACGCTGGCCACGCTTGCGACGACCTCGTTGATCGTCACGCCGGCGCGCTCGACCATCTGGCTGCCGGCGCCGATGCTGCGCACGCTGTCGTCGATCAGGATCTTGATTTCCTTGGCGGCCGACGCGCTGCGCTGCGCGAGGTTGCGTACCTCGGTCGCAACCACCGCGAAGCCGCGGCCCTGGTCGCCGGCGCGCGCCGCTTCGACGGCCGCGTTCAAGGCCAGGATATTGGTCTGGAAGGCGATCCCCTCGATCACGCCGATGATCGCCTCGATCCTGCCGGCGCTGCCGTTAATGCTGTCCATGGTCTGCACGACCTGGGCCACCGCGTCGCCACCGCGCTGGGCGACGCCGGAAGCCGACGCGGCGAGCGTGTTGGCGCGCTGCGCATGGTCGGCGTTCTGCGTGACGGCGTGGGTCAGTTGCTCCATCGAGGCCGCGGTTTCTTCCAGCGAGCTGGCCTGGGCCTCGGTCCGGTTCGACAGGTCGACGTTGCCGGACGCGATCTGGGACGACGCGGTCGCGATGGCCTCGGCGCTGCTCTTGATCGAGCCGATCATGCTTGCCAGGTTCTCCTGCATGGACTTCATGGCGAACAAGAGGCTGGAGCGGTCCGACGGCGCGGTCGCCACCGGTGCGCTGAGGTCCTTGGCCGCGATCTGCATCGCCACTTCGGCCGCGTACTCGGGACTGCCGCCAAGCGTGCGCTGGAGGCTGCGGTTGACCCCGATGACGATTGCAGACAGCAGGATGCAGACCGCACCGACCATCAGCACCGCCGTGGTCACCGATTCCTGGAAGGCCTTGTTGATATCGTCGACGTAGACACCGGTGACGAGGGACCAGCCCCACGGCTTGTAGGTGACAATACGCGACAGCTTGGCCGACGTGCCTTGCCGGCCCGGGCGTTGCCACAGATACGACAGGAAGCCTTCGCCCTCCGGGGACGCCGCCAGCGCGGCGATCTCCCGGAACACATAGACGCCGTCGGGATTGCGGAAGCTTGTCATGTCGCGGCCATCCTGTGCCGGGTTCCCGGGGTTCTGGATGACGTGCGCATCCATGCCCACCAGCGAGACATAGCCATCCTCACCATAGCGGACCGTCTTCAGGACCGCCTTGGCACGCGCCTTCGCCTCCTGCTCCGTGAGGCGGCCCGCAGCAGCTTCGGCGGCGAAGCCCCGGACCATCGACAGCGCCGACTTGCCGACATCGGCAAGCGCGGCCTTGCGCTCGCTGAAGCGTTCCTCGCGGGCCTGCAAGACCTGGAACAACGCGATGGCGCACAGGCAGGCCAGGCTCGCGATCAATGGCAGCCACAGCTTCTGACGGAATGTGAAACGTCCCATGGAGTACCCCTTGGTGATTGTTGGAAGGCGATCGACGCCCTGGATGTTCTGAATTGAAAACGAGAAACGAAACTTCCGAGAGATTAAATGATCGATCGATCATCAGCAAGCGCTAGTGCGGTTAATGTGTTTCGGCGCAACACTCAGGCCCTGGCCGCCAGTTCTGCGTAGTCCAGATACCCGCGCGCGGCCCCGCCGTAGAAGGTGAACGGGTCGGGCTGGTTGTACGGGCCGTTCTGGCGGATGCGGGCGACCAGGTCCGGATTGGCGATGAACCGGCGTCCGAAGGACACCATGTCCGCCGCCCCTAACGCAACCAGGGCCTGGCCGGAGGCCGGATCCAGCCCGCCATTGGCGATGATGGCGCCGTTGAAATTCGGCCGCAGGATGCTGAGGATGCGTTCCATGTCCGGCGCGCCACCCCAGGCATTGGTGTCGGCGGCATGGATGTAGGCGACGCCGGCCGCGCTGAGCATTCGGGCGACATACGTGTAAGTCGCCTCGGTGTCATCGTCAATCGCATTGTTGTAGACGGCGAAAGGCGACAGCCGCACGCCGACCCGGCCCGCAGGAACTTCCTCCAGCACGGCACGCACGACCAGGTTGAGGAAGCGGGCCCGGTCGACGATGTCGCCCCCGAACATGTCGGTACGGCGGTTGGTGTGCGGCGACAGGAACTGCTGCGGCAGGTAACCGTTGGCGGCATGGATTTCGACGCCGTCGACGCCGGCGCGCATGGCATTGCGTGCCGCGGCACGGAATTCCTCGATGGCGAAATGGATCTCGCTGATCGTCATGGCCCGTGCCGGCGATGCTGCAATGCGGGTGTAGAAGCCGTTCTTGAGCGCCCCGTAGGCCTGCAACTGGTGCAGGTCGTCGTTGACCGCTGACGGCGCCAGCGGGTCGCGGCCCTGCAGCAGGGCATACGAACTGACGCGCCCACTATGCCAGAGCTGGGCAAACAGGGTGCCCCCGGCATCATGGACCGAATCCATGGTGCGGCGCCAGCCCAGCACCTGCGCCGGGTCGTAGAGGCCGGGCGCCAGTTCGAATGCGGCTGAATTGCGAGACACGTTGGTGGCCTCGCTGACGATCAGGCCGGCGCTGGCGCGCTGCGCGTAGTACACGGCATTGTCGCCGGTCGGGACACCATCGGCGCCCGAGCGTGCGCGGGTGACTGGCGCCATCGCGACGCGGTTGGGCAAAATCAGGTCGCCAATGGCGATGGGATCGAGGAGAGTGGTCATGGCAAGGTTCCGGTTGGGAAGACGGCTCGACTGTAGCCGCAGACCCCACGTTTGATAATCCTGTCAAAGCCGATAACACCGTTGCGTCCAAAGCAAAGGTTGCCGCTGGACGCAGCGTCGGCGCCGCTTGATTTGTCAAACGATATGCCAGTCTCTATACTCGCTGTACTAGACCAAAGGCCAGTAATGGGTTCGATCACCGTGAAAACGAAGCACGCCAAAGCGTCCCCTGACACGCACATGCAGGCGCCGCAAGTGACGCGCCGCCTTCCGCGTGAGGACCGTGAGCAGCTGATCGTCCAGAAGGCCATCAAGTATTTCGCCACCTACGGCTTTTCGGCCAGCACGCGCGACCTCGCCAAGGAGATCGGTGTATCGCAGCCGCTGCTGTACCGCTATTTTCCGAACAAGGAGGCACTCGCCGACCGGGTATTCCAGGAAGTTTATCTGTCGCGCTGGGACCCTGGCTGGGAAGACATCCTCAAGGACCGGTCTCAATCGCTGGATGCGCGCCTGCTCACGTTCTACACGCAGTACGGGCGGGTGATCCTGAAAAGCGACTGGATCCGGATATTCATTTTCGCGGGCCTGACGCGGGAAGGGATTAACAAACGCTACCTGGCGCGCCTGCGCGAACGCATCTTCGACCTGGTCCTGGCCGAGATGCGCATGCAGTTCAAACTGCCTGACCCGGATCCGCGCGAATACGAGGACGAAATCGAGTTCATCTGGGGCCTGCATGCGTCGATCTTCTATGTCGGCGTGCGCAAGTGGGTTTATGGCCTGCAGGTGCCGAAAGACCTCGACCGCCTCATCGAGCAGCAGGTGCATGCTTTCCTCGACAGCGCACCGAAGGTGTTGAAGCGTATTCGCCAGGCTTGACGATGGCGGCTCGGCGGCGAATACCTTTGATACAGGCATGCACGGCTTTTGGTGATCGTATGACCGTGCCAAGCCACATCAGTGGCTGCCAGCCTGCGCGCTGTTGGGCCAAGCTTCTAGCTTCACCGTGGCTGTGCGCGTGCTGCCATGGTACGGTGCGAGGTATCAGTGGAACTCAATAGTTAGAATTTTCGAAAAATCATGGGGTTAGTTGTGCCATTGATAATCGAGTGGGAGTAGGGTTCCATTTTGGAAACTCTGCTTTTATGGTTTTGGAAGGGGCTCGCTTTGGCGAGCTTTTTTTACGATTAAGCGATCCCACGAGGGTAACCTTGAGGCCGCTCAAGATAGGTAGTCGATCCGATCGAAGTTGGCCAGTCGCTACCGAAGCTCGCGTTCCAGGTCCACTTGTCTACGTAAAACTCCGCTATGGCGGTAATGCGCTTTGCGGCGGCCTGCAGTTGCGGGATGGGATCAAATGCTACCCTCAGCTCAAGCATGCGCAGATAAGGGTTCTACGCTGGTCTTCGTCACTCCGTTAGGTATGATGTCCCTATCGGAGGAATTACATGGCACGTGAAAGACGGTTGTTTTCAGAAGAGTTCAAGCGCGAGGCAGTTAAGCTGGTAGGCCAGCCTGGTGCAAGCAAGGCGGCCATCGCACGCGACCTTGGCATTGGCGCCAATTTGCTGGGGAGGCGATGCAGAGAAGCGGACGTGGATACAGAGGTCCCGGTCGGATGCGAGAAGGTATCGCCCCAAGAATATGAACGCATGCGGCGCGAGCTGGCGAAGGTCAAGACGGAGCGCGACATATTAAAAAGGCGCTCGGCTACTTCGCAGCCGACCTCAAGTGAAGTACGGCTTCATCGCCAAATATCGAACGATCTGGCCAACGCGAACGATGTGTCGCCTGCTCGGCGTATCGAGCAGCGGTTTTTACGACTGGCTCGGCCGACCGGTAAGTGCGCATCAACGTGAGAATGTCCAGCTGCTCCAAGCAATCAAGCACAGCCACGAAGCCAGCGATGGCACGTACGGTTCGCCGCACGTCGTGCGAGACCTTATCGATGCTTGCTTTGCCTGCAGTGAGAACCGTGCGGCTCGGTTGATGGAAGCATCCGGCATCAAGGCCTGCCACAAGCGGCGCCGCGCACCAGGGCAGTTCGATTCGCCAGTCCATGCTATTGCGCCGAATCTGTTAGACCGGCAGTTTGAAGCGACAGGCTCAAACTAGAAATTGGCGGCCGACTTTACTTACGTGTGGACAGGCGAAGGCTGGCTGTTCGTTGCTGTCTATCTCGACCTGTGCTCGCGGCGTGTGGTGGGCTGGTCGATGCAACAGACGATGACAGCGCAGCTGGTAATGGATGCCCTGCTGATGGCTATCTTCCGCCGTGGCCGACCTCGCGCAGTATTGCATCACTCGGACCAAGGCTCGCAATACACCAGCGAAGACTTCCAGCGCTTGCTCGAATCCCACGGTATCGTTTGCAGCATGAGCCGTCGCGGTAACTGCTGGGGCAACGCTGCAATGGAAAGCTTCTTCTCGACGCTCAAAACCGAGCGACTGAGCAAAAAGCACTAGCGGACCAGGAATGATTTACGCGCTGACGTGTTCGACTATATCGAAAGGTTCTACAATCCACGCCGGCGTCATTCCACTATCGGCTACATCAGCCCGGTACAGTTTGAAAACCTACAGTGCGACTAACGGAAGTGTCCGTGACGATGGGGGAATGCCAACTTTTAGCATGCTCTAAAAATGGGGGGATTACCATGTGTGTCTCGTCCATACGCCAACTAATGCCGACCTTGCGCGTGTTCCTGCGTGACAGCTTCTCAAGCAGGGGCAAGAAGCGGATGGCCCAGCGCTTGATCGTAGAGTGGTCGACCGACACACTGCGCTCTTCCATCATCTGCTCCAAGTGCCGGTAGCTCAACGGATACGCCGCATACCAGCGAATGCAGACCAGGATGACGTCGATTGGAAAACGCGTTCCTTTAAAGCTGAGCATATCGATGTGCCAAGTATTCAGGCGCAACAGTCTACTCGATGAAGAGAGGCTCGTCGTCAATGCGACAGAGCCCTGGCCGGCCTCCGCCAAAGCCGGGGCGATCCATTTTATGAACGCATTGACTTCGGATGGAGAGATCAGTGACGACGATGCCGAGACGATCTCAGGCCTAACAGCCAATGCGCATCGCCTAAAACCAGCTTTCACGTACAGTAATGATGTCGTCGACCTGTACAATATCGTTGGCCTTCGCGTCGATCGTGTGAGTAACCCCATTGCCGTCTCGACGCGTCAGCTGCATCCGGCGCTCGGTGCCCCGCGGCGTCAAGCCGCCGCCTGCAGATAGCGCTTGCTGGACGGTCATTGAGCGTTCGATACGGAACGGCCCCGGCCGCTGCACCTCTCCCGAGATATACGCACGCGGTGCGCGCTCGACGAAGATGATGTCCCCGCTGGCGACTTCGACATTACGGTTCAATTCGCCTTTTCGTACCATGTCCACCACGTCGATCGTCTCCCGGGTAATGCTACCCTCTCGCGTGCGCACGAGCGTGACCATATCCCCTCCCTCCGGGCTGATGCCGCCTGCAACGGCAAGCATGTCGAGCACCATGCGCGTGCCGTCGATAGGATAACGGCCGGGACGGTTGACCTGGCCCAGCACCGAGACCTGCTGGCTCGCCAACAACGTCACGAAAAGGTTGACCTGGGCCTTCTTGAGGTATCCACCTTTCTCGAGCAGGCTCGCGATCTTCCTTTCGGCTTGCTGCACCGTGAGCCCGCCAACCGATACGTCCCCTAACAGCGGAAAGGTGAGGCTGCCGCTTGCCGACACCCGCGCCTCAATCGACAGGTCAGGGCTGGCATATACAGATGCCTTTACCACGTCCCCGGGGCCAAGAAGTACATCCTGGGCGTTTGCAGGTCCCGCAGCGCATACCAATGCTGATGAAAATATCAAGCTCATGAGTCGTTTCATTTTTGCTCCTTCCTTTTTATCAGTGCAAGACATCTACTCAAGCCCGAACAAGCGCTTGCAAGCGCACCGAGCGCACTTCACGGCTGTCGTCCGGACGACGAACGCTGCGGCCAGCGACATGGCTTGCGAGCACGATAATCGGCATCGTAATGAAGCAGAGGAGCACGACACGTGGCTCATAATTCTGACCAAGCACGGCAGCGGACCCAGGCAACATAAGCAGGATTACCGTCGTGCACCAACCCGGCATGGTGTCACGCGCATCGGCCCACACGCGCCTACTGCTCGACGTCGTGCAAGGGTCGATATACCGGTAGACGGCTGTCGAAATGAAAAATGCCTTGACCATCAGTATCAAAAGGTAGTTGGAGAAGGGCTCGTTGAACTCGAGTGCATACGCGTGCAGCGTACCAATCACAATCATCGGGTCGAGCACATACTGGAAAAATGTAATCAGCGGTATGTTATGAATTGCCATGACTGGACTTAGAAAAGTAAATTGGCCGAGAGCGTGAATCTGGTCGACCTAAAACTACCTGTACCGAGGGCAAGCGAGCCACTGCGCGAATCACGCACCAAGGCACCAGAAATATTCAGCGCCGATCGTGGCGTGAAGGTTGCGCTCAGGCTGGTAGAACGGATCACATCCCGGAGGCTGCCTGATGCGGCGAACCCCGTGCGCGCAATATAGTTGCGTTTCTCATAAGTCTTGTTCGCACTAACTTTAATTTTCGAAGTCGCATCCCATTGGGTGCCTATAGTTGCGCCATTGTTCAGTGAATAGTTGACAAGCGTACTTTCAAGCGGCTCGAAGTTACGCCATACAACAGCGTCGTAGGTCAACGCGCCATGCGGTTGATAGGTTGCCTTGACGCGACCGGTGAGGACATTCGTCTTGCCAATTGCCACTGAGGGCTGGCCTCGCGATGTCTTGCCAAGGAATGCTTCGATGCTGGTGAACCCAGTGGCGAGCCACTTGATATGCACCTTCAATTCGTCTTGATTGAAGTCGTCACTGATCAAAGTATTATCGATCGGCCGCAAGTAGGGATAACTTCCAGTTAAATGGCGCCCTACGATGCCAATGGTGCTGCCGCTACGCGCAAGGAAAGTCAGTTCAACTTCTGAGGCATTTTCCGTGCGATTGTTTAGCTGCTGGCTCTGCAGTTCGTAGGAAAACGCGTCACGCTGCAGACCGGCGCGAAGCTGCCACGCAGAATGAAAACGCCAAATCCCGTCAATAAAGCCTTTATGCGAGCGACGCAAGTTGCGCTCGTTGCTCTGAAAGTCAGTATAAGGTGCTAATACCTGCTCATAGGCGAAGCCGAGCTTACCCATGAGGTGATTGCCGAGTTCCCAGAACCACGTCGCATGGAGGTCTTTGCCATCGTAGTTAAGCTGCTTAAAATAAGTGAAGTCATATTTGGAGAGCTGCCCGCTAAGCAAAATGCGCTGGCGGCTGAATCTCTTGTCGACAGTGACACCAACCTCTCGCTGCCACCACGAATCTGCCAGCGTCGGGTCTGACTGCAATTGCCCCTGCGGTACACGAAAAAAATTATCATCGTGCCCGTAGCCAACACCAACGTACACCTTCACCGGATCGCTTTGCGCGGCAAACGCCAGCACGGGAAAAACCGTATATGACAGCAATGCAAGGAGATGCACACGCTGAGCTGACATTGTTTTATCCTTACAACAAGTTCAAAGCGTGATGGGGCGGCTTGGCGGTAAAGCCGTTTTGCAACTGCGGCTAGCGCAGGAGCGCGATTCATATCGCTGATGACAGGAGCGGCACACAGTGGCCGGACGATAATATGCCTACGGGCATTAAAAAACGCATAATATTGGCCGCATCAGGGCAAAGCTTGCTCTAACAAATCAAAGCGCTTACAGCCTGCAGGCGCAACCCCTGCTCAACAAATCCAGTCACATCGAAGTTCGCTTTTATTTCAATGGAAACATCCGCCGTAATTTAACTTCGCGCGAAAATCTTCAAGAGTACATTCAGGCAACTCGCGATCGCAAGCGAAGATCACCGCTGCCTGGCTGCTGTATCGTGCGATCATATTCGACGCCATAGCGAGCCTTTGCTTCGTGCAAAGGCTGTGCTGAGCGACTGGATTCAGTAATCCCAGTCATTGATCGTTCCTGGAGCAGTTGGCGGCACGAGTTCACGCATCCATCCGCCGGCCCCTGCCACACCAAAGATCCGCCAGGCGATCAAGGATGTCAAGTCCCGCTTGCTTATAAACCCGTTTGACGAATAGTCCCGGCGCTTCTTTTGCCATTCCTTGAGAGCCAAAATCGGTGTCTTGCTGTCGATGCCTCGTCGCGGGATATGGTGCTTGTACAGCTTTAAATAACCAGTAAAGTCGTTTCCAGCTCGGCCCTGCTGTCGAAGCGCGTCTGCTGCAGAAGCGCATTGATACGGCATTTGATACGGCATTGAAGCGTTCCACCATACCGTTCATTTGCGGGTGGCGTGGTGGCGCCAGGCCGTGCCCGGCAGGTGGAGCGGCACAAGCCACATCGAACGCGTGTCCGCCGCTGGGCTTCCTGTCTTTGTCGGCGAAGCGCCGATGGCAGCGGTCTTGCACGTCTTAGCGCTTGAGCCATTTCTTGGCAGTGGCCCGGGTAATGTTGAACACCTGAGCCGCCGGCGATCCGACAAACATGACTGTAGGCAAATAAATTATGTAATGAATTTTTAATTTTTCCTTATTTGAATATCGCTCGGTCTTTATTGATATTGCGCAAAGGTGATCGATTTTAATGCAATAGCATAAACGAACGACTGAAGACGTTGTTTTTGCGCAAGTCTAACACGGGTTTTATTGAGTGAATAATGAATTAATCAAGTCCACAAACGTCATGAAGAATTTTGAGAAGTGTGTATGCGAAACATTCATAATTTTCTTCGCTAAATATTGCAGCTGACCATCAAAGGTGAATTCATGAATGTTACCGAACCTTCCGGTACCAGAAGCGTCGCGCGTCGGGAAAGACGTATTGGACTGATGCATGATGAAGTGCACACGCGGCAACCTACCGAACGCATGCTACGCATCAGCATAAAACAATGGCGACTGTTCCAGGCGGTGGTCGACAACGGTGGATTTGTTGGCGCAGCAAACAAATTGAATATTAGCCAGTCATCGATCAGCCATGCGCTTGCCAAGCTCCAGGACCAGCTCGGCGTGCCCCTGCTCTTGATTCGCGGACGCAAGGCACACATCACGGAACAGGGCAAGACGCTGCTGGCACGTTCCCGCGATCTGGTCAGGCAGGCAGGGCAACTCGAAGAGCTCGGCGAATTCATGCGACTCGGCCGTGAGCCCGAAGTCCGGATTGCCGTCGAGCCACATTATCCCGTCGACCTGTTGATGCGGGCTTTTTGTAACCTGAACAGGCAATCGTACAAGCCTCGCCTGGAAATCAGGGAGGTTGGTCTGACCACTCTTGGGCAACTGCTTCATCAGGATGAGGTCGACCTCGGCGTCAGCACAGCGATCCTTCCGGGTTTCGCCAGCAATAAATTGATCGAAATAGAGCATGTTGCGGTTGCTCATGCTGACAGCCCGCTGTTCAGTACCAGTCGAACCATCGGTAATGGCGAACTCAACGATTATTTCCAGATTGTATTCCGCACTGGCGACGATGAACCTGGGCATTACGGGATACATGAGGGGATGCAGGGCCAACGCGCTTGGAGGGTGAATAGTCTTGACAGTGCCGCAGAAGCATTGCAGTTCGGCATGGGTTATGCATGGCTGCCGAGGTATCGTGTGCAGCGCTGGCTGGACGACGGATGGGCACGCATTATTCCACTCGACTGCGGTCACAGCTACACGATCCAGATATATCTGATACGTGGCCGTAACGTTGTGCCCGGTTCGGGCGCGCAGCGCTTCGCCGACGCGTTACAGGCAGCGACGAACGACTATCCGGCGCTGCAGGGTGCAGGAGACAATTGCAGCCAGACTTCTGCGGGAAAGCACGATACAACGTGCACTTGCTGGAGGTCGCCGTGACCCGCCACGTATCCCTTACCTCATTCGATGTTGCAGGTCGAGCCGGGCCGATGATATGAACAAGTACGCGACACGCATACACAGCAGGGATCAGCAGGCATCCGCCGACGCATTGGGCCAGTTTGCGGGAATGCTCAGGAACGGCTGGCTGATCGCCTGCGTCGCGCTTGTGGTGACGGCGCTCGGTACGGTCCGCGCGCTGACCGATACGCCTTTGTACGAGGCCAGCACGGCCATCCAGATCAGGCGTAATGCAGCGTTGAGCGGGGATTTTCCTACGGGAGATCTTGCCACGACCGAAATCGATGTGTTGCGATCCCGCTCGAACCTCGGGCGTGTGGTGGAGCGGCTGCACCTTGATGTCAAGCTCGATCCGGCGCCACCGGTCCTCGCCGGAATGCTGGCCCGTGCCTGGCCGGTCGATGCGGCCGTGGCGTCCCGTCCGCGGGTACGGGTGATGCGCTTTGACCTGCCGCCGGCGCTCTTTGCCGAGTCTTTCGTGCTCACTATGATGGAGGGCGGCCGGTTCGAATTGGCCAGCGAGCGGCTGGGTATCCGCACCATCGGAACGGCGGGCGTGCCAGCGGCCCGTGCCACGCGTTACGGCGACCTCGCCATCCTGGTGGCCGCCGGCGCCGTCCGCCCCGGCACACGCTTCGTGCTACGCCGCGTCACCATTGCTCGAGCGACGGAGCAACTGCAGCGCGCGCTTGTCGTAACCGGAAACGCCAAGCAGTCGAACGTGATCAAGATGACGTTGCAGGGGACTGACCCGGTGCTGTTGAACCAAATCCTTGGCGCGGTCGTCGAGGAATACACGCGGCAGCGCGGCATCGAGCAGCAAAGCGAGGTGGGCGCGCTGGCCGCTTCGTACGACAGGCAGATCGACGTCTCGCAGGCGGCGTCGCGCAAGCTCGACGGCCAGTACGGGAGCCTGCTGCTGCGCTCAGGCATCGGCGATCCCGAAGCGGAAAGCCAGTCGCTATTGCAACAGTCGACTGCGCTGGAAATGCAGTTGGCTACGGCGCAACAACGACGGGCCGAGTTGTCGACGCGGATCGGTGCTGGCCATCCCGCAATGGAAGCGATCGACCGGCAAATCGCCGCTGCGACGGCGGCGTTGAAGCGCAGTGCGGCGCAACGCAACGTGCTCGCCACCGCCTCGCGCCAACTGGTTCAGGCCCGGCGCGCCAAGCAAACGCTGGACGAGCGCACGCTGGTGTTGTTCAACGAGCGCAGCAAGCTCGATGCGAGGCTTGCCGCCGATCGCGGCGACGTGAGGGTGCTCGACCAGCCGGACACGCCGCTCGAGGCGGTGACGCCCGGCGTTGCGACCATGGTGATACTGTCGGGTTTCGGTGGTGTCGTGCTGGGTTTATTCGCTTCGTTTTTCAAAAATTTCATTATTCAGAGCAAACAGTCGCGAGCGGGGCAACGTGCAACGCATTTTCGTCTCATTGCGCAGGACTCCATGGAATCGTCAGGCACCCTGAAATCCAGATAGCGCGATCTCATTTCATCCGTATGCAGGCCTGCCGCGCGGCAGGCGGTCCTGTTTCGCCCATTCCCTGACTTTCTAAAGAACCGGTGCGCCGCTTTCGGGTGCGAATAACCCGACGCAAATCGGCACGCGTGCCATACATCTGCAACGACCATGCGATAAGCACCGGCGCACGGCAATGAATCGATTTTTAGCACTTTTTATCGGTACGCCAATCCGTTAGAGTTATTCGATCGGATGAGGCCGTATTCCAAAAAACTGCTTTATCGATCTTGGCGGGAGTTTCTCATGGCGACAGGAATAAGTGGTGACGAAATGCTTTTGGAAATAATGAATATTATTTCCCCACCGTTAACTTTAAATTTTCTGATCGCGCTTGCAGTCAGTTTCGCTTTATGCATTCTGAGTATTGCGACGGTGCGCTGGCATGGACGCTATTCGCTCGATACAGATATTACCGGTATCCAAAAAGTCCACACTAAAAGGGTGCCACGCACGGGCGGTTTGGCACTGTGCGCCGGCGTACTGGCGGTGGCCTGTTACGGCGCCTTCGATGCGGAGGCACCAGGCGCCGTCGGGGATGCCAGGGACACGATGTTCAGGCTCCTGGCCGCCGCCATGCCGGCCTTCGTCGCGGGGATCGCGGAAGACCTGACCAAGGCGGTAGCGCCCCGCACCCGGCTCTTCGCGATCCTCGCCAGCGCAGGACTCGCCATCTGGCTACTGGACGCGTCGCTGCCGCGGTTCGACATATGGGGACTGGACGGCCTGCTGGGCATATTTCCCGTTTCCATGGCATTGACGGTATTCGCCGTGGCAGGGGTCACCAATTCCATCAACATCATCGACGGGTTCCATGGCGTCGCGGGCATGGCCAGCGTAATTATCCTCGGCGGCATGGGCGCTGTCGCGTGGCAGGCGGGGGATATGTTGATCGTGCAGTTCACTGCCACGGTAATCGGCGCAACCGCCGGTTTCCTTCTGCTGAATTATCCGAGCGGACGGCTATTCATGGGCGATGGCGGCGCGTATTTTCTCGGATTCTTGGCCGCCGAGATCGCGGTATTGACGATGGTGCGAAATCCGGCCGTCAATGCCTGGCAGATTCTCGCTATCTACGCGTATCCAGTTATCGAAGTCGTCTTCAGCATTTATCGCCGCAAAATCGTCTATGGCGCCAGGGCGGGCGCGCCCGATCGGCTGCACCTCCACTCGCTGTTTTATCGCCGTTATGCTCGACAAAAGATTAGCCGCAAAAATTATCCGCGCCTTTGCAATGCGGGTGTCGCTTGTTTCGTCGCCACCTGGATCGGGGCCGCGACCTGCTTGTCCGTTTTGTTCGGGACTCGCATTCCTGTCTCGCTCGCGCTGGTGCTGTTCCAGTGCGCGCTGTACATCGCGGTGTACATGCGGCTGGTGCGCGGGCATTGGGGACACTGCCGGCGCCTGGCAGTCGTGTTCGGACTCCGTCCCCAACCGAGGCCGGGCCCGGTGGACGACGGCCTGATCGGCGGCGCGCACGCCATTTAATCATCGAGAGGAGCGAATTCATGGAAGCATTCGAACGCATCGAGCAAGAGTTGCGCCACCATCCCCGCAAATGGCTGGTCACCGGCTGTGCGGGCTTCATCGGATCCAACCTGGTCGAATACCTGCTTCGGCATGAGCAGACGGTAGTCGGCCTGGACAACCTGTCCACGGGTTACCTGCACAATCTGGAGGATGTGCGCAGCCTGGTAAGTCCGTTGCAGTGGCGACGTTTCAAGTTCATCCGGGGCGACATCCGCGACAGTGCCACATGCCGGCATGCGGTGGCAGACGTCGACAAGGTGCTGCACCAGGCGGCGCTGGGTTCGGTGCCGCGCTCGATCGACGATCCCGTCGCCACCAACGTGTCGAACGTCAGCGGGTTCCTCAACCTGCTGGTCGCAGCGCGCGACGCCGGGGTGGAATCGTTCGTGTACGCGGCGTCGAGCGCCACGTACGGCGACCACCCCAGCCTGCCGAAGGTCGAGGACAGGATCGGCAAACCGCTGTCGCCGTATGCCGTCACCAAGTACATTAACGAACTGTATGCTGGCGTGTTCGCGCGCTGCTATGGCTTCGGTACCACTGGCCTGCGCTATTTCAACGTGTTCGGCAAGCGCCAGGATCCGGCCGGCGCATATTCCGCGGTAATACCGCGCTGGATCGGCGCCATGCTCGCCGGAAGGCAGGTCGTCATCCATGGCGATGGCCAGACGAGCCGCGACTTCTGTTTCATCGACAATGTTGTGCAGGCTAATCTGCTGGCGTCGTACACGGCCACCGACGCGCAGGCCCGGATCTACAACGTGGCGCTCGGCGACGTGACGACGCTGAACGAATTGTTTGGATGCCTTAAGACACTGATGACCCTCAACGGGGTAGACGTCGACCAAGATCCCGTCTATACGGCATTCCGCCCCGGCGACATCACGGCATCGCAGGCGGACATCGGCAAGGCAGTGCGTGAGCTCGGCTATGCGCCCCGGTATCGCTTCCGCGAGGGTCTGGCGCTCACCGTGCCGTGGTATGTCGAGGAGAGCAACTCCACGGTTCAGGCCGTTCGACACCATGCGACGCCTGCCGGGAAGCACGCTGCTGCCAGCGCCATGCCAGCCCACCCCGGTTCGGCGCCAGCAGCGTGACGCCGGGAGAGCCCATGCAGCAACGCCCCGCTCCGAAACCGTTCGTGGCGCCCTGGGGGGCTCTCGAAGCGCGGCTGCGGGCGGCCGGCCCGGACCATGCCGCGATCCTGAACGGCATGCTCACAGTCGCCGCCTTCCTCTTCATCGGCAAGCTGGCCAGCGCGTTGAAGGAAATGGCCGTCGCTTACCGCTACGGCGTGGGACCGGAAGTCGACGCCTACCAGCTCCTGTATACCGTGATCAGCTGGCCGATCGGGGTCTGGTCCAGCGTGTTGACCGCAGTGCTGGTACCGCTGGCCATGCGCCAGCACGATCAACAGGGGCAATTGGCCCGGTTTCGGTCGGAGCTGCTCGGGCTCGCGATTCTGGCAGGGATCGCGCTGGCCGGGCTGGCGTGGCTGGTCATGCACGTGCTGTTCCGACTCGGGCATAGCGGCCTGCCGGCGCGGTCGGCCAGCATCGCCGAAGCCGCTCTGCCCGGGCTTGTCCTGTTGCTGCCGCTGGGAATGCTCGCCGCGCTCCAGTCCGCATGGATGCTTGCGGCTGGGCGCCACTTGAACTCGCTGCTCGAGTGCATCCCGACCTTGTCGATCACCATGCTTGTGATGGTAATGCCGGGCAGGGGTATCCAGCCACTGGTGTGGGGCACGGTCGCCGGTGCCGCGTTCCACCTGCTGTCCCTGGTGATGCTGTCGGCGCGGCGCGGCGAGTTGGGCGCGCCACGGATCGCGCTGGCCTCGCCGCACTGGACAGGGTTCTGGCAGGGGTTCGGCATCATGCTCGCGGGCCAGGCGCTGATGAGCCTGACAGCCGTGATCGACCAGTTCTACGCGGTCGGGCTGGGCACGGGGGCGATCGCCAAGCTGGGCTACGCCAATCGGGTCCTGTCGCTGATGCTTTCCCTGGGGGCACTCGCGGTGTCGCGTGCGACCCTGCCGATCTTTGCGCAACGGCAGGCGCAGGATGGGGCACTGGTGCGCGCCATGGCGCGCCGCTGGACCGGCCTGCTGTTCGCGCTGGGCGTGCTGGCGGCGGCGGCCGGCCATGCCATCGCGCCATGGGGCGTGCGCCTGTTATTCGAGCGCGGCCAGTTCAGTGCCGCCGACACGGCCGCGGTGGCGCAAGTGCTGCGCTTTGGGCTGCCGCAGATGCCATTCTATTTCGCGTCGATGGTGCTTGTCAGCTATGCGCTGAGCCAGCGGCGCTTCGGCCTGGTGTTCTGTTCGGGCCTGATCGGTTGCGCCGGCAAGATCGCCGGCAATATGCTGCTGGTGCCGGCGCTCGGCGTCAACGGCATCGCGCTCGGCACGATGCTGGTCTATGCGTCGAACGCCCTGTTCTTCTGGATCACGTTGATCGCGTGCGCGTCGCGTCAGGGACGGGCGACATGAATATTCTCCTGTTTACCCAGAGTCTGGCCGGCGGCGGCACTGAGCGCACCGTCGCCACGCTGGCCAATCATTGGACCGAGCGCGGCTGGGAGGTCACGGTCGCAACGCTGGCTTCACGCATTGAGGATTTTTACGTCCTGCACCCCGAGGTGCAGCGCATTGCACTCGGCCTGGCCGGCCCGAGCGGCGGTCCGTTGGCCGGGACGCTGCATAACGTGCGCCGCGTGCGGGCGCTGCGCCGTTTGCTCGACGGCCTGTGTCCCCAGGTCGCAGTTGCGATGATGAGCACGCCGAACGTGCTGCTCGCGCTGGCTGGTCGCGGCGTGCCCGGACTCGTCACCGTGGGATCGGAACGCTGTTATCCGCCGCACGCGCCGCTGGGACGTTTGTGGAGCGCCGCACGCCGCCAGCTTTATGGCCGTCTGGATGCAGTAGTGGCATTGACCGAGGAATGCGGGCGCTGGATCGAAACGCACACGTCGGCCCGGTCCGTTCCCGTGATCCCGAATGCAGTCGCCTATCCGCTGCCGTCGATGCCGCCGTGCATTGCGCCGGATGCCGTCCTCCCGACCGGGCGCAAGGCCATGATCGCGGTCGGACGCCTGGATCCGGTCAAGAACCTGCAGGCCCTGCTTGACGCGTTCGCCCTGCTCGCGCCGGCCCATCCGGACTGGGACCTCGTCCTCCTCGGCGAAGGGCCCGAGCGCGGGGCGCTGCGGGCCGCGGTCGGCGCGGCGGGGCTGGCCGGCCGTGTCATCCTGCCCGGCATCGTCGGCAACGTCGGCGAGTGGCATGCGCGCGCCACCCTGTACGTGCTGACGTCCCGCTCCGAAGGGTTCCCGAACGCACTCGCGGAAGCGCTTTGTCATGGCGTGCCCGCCGTCAGCGTCGACTGCGACACGGGCCCGCGCGACATCGTCCGCCACGGCGTGGATGGGCTGCTGGTGGCACCCGACGACCCGGCGGCGCTGGCGCGGGCGCTCGACCTGCTGATGGGGAACCACGAACTCAGGCGGCAATTTGCCCTTCGGGCGGCCGAGGCGCGCGCGCGTTTTTCCATCGACCGGGTGGCCGGCATGTGGGAAGCGTTGTTCGGCCAGCTGGCGGCTGCGCGCATGGCCACCGGGCAGGATGCTCGTGATGCTGACCGGCGGGGTTTCCTGTCATGAGCGGCAAACCGTCCATCGTCGTGGACGCGTTCCGGCGCCTGCGCGCGCCTGCGCGCGCAGTGGTCGCGAACGCGTCTCCCGGTGCGCTGTGGTACCAGTGCAGTGTCCTCGGTCTCGCCGTGGCCGTTATCTATACGAACCTGCCCATCCATGTGTATACCTGGCATGCGGCCCTGCCGCCCAAGTACGCGTTCTTCGTATTGTTTCTGTTGATGACGCCGCTCCTGCTGACGCGTCAGGCCGCGCTCGTCGCCTACCTGTTATCGCCGTTCGCCTTGTGGGCCGGCGCGCTGATCATCCTCAACCTGATCCACCTGTCGGCCTGGGCGGCGGAAGGCAACCTGGTCGACCATGCCAGCCAGCTACGCGCGGGGCTGGTACTGACGCGTATCCAGTACATCCTGTTCGCGGTCTTCCTCGGTTTCGCTGTCTTCGTGACGCCTGTCCGGACCTACCTCGCAGCGGCTGCCGCACTGATGGTGCTGTTGCCGGGCGCAGTGCTGGTGGATTTCGCGTATCCCGGGATGTTTTATTCGCTCGATACCGAGGGTGCCGTGCTCGGACGCGCCGCGGCCACGTTCATCAACCCGACCATGGCCGGCGAGGCGCTGCTTCACGTTTTCCTGCTCGGCTGCGTCTTCGTGGGCCGCAGCTGGCGCGGTCCCTTGTTTCTGCTCGCGGGCGCGGCAGTTTTTGCGACGTTTTCCCGGTCGTCGATTATTGCTTGGGGCGCCATCCTCGCGATCCTGGTCGCACGGGGGGCGTTGCCGCGCTCGATGGCGGCGATCACGCTGGGGGCGCTGGCGATTCTCGTGCTGTGCGTCGGTAGCTTCGAAAGCTACCTGCACGCGCGCGACGGGTTCGAGGCGGCGTCGAGCAACCTCGTGTCGAGGCTGGAATTCTTTTCGAATTTGAACTTCGACGACGACAGTTCCGAGGAAAGGGCAGGCGTCGTCAAGGCTGGCTGGGAAATGTTCCTGCGCCATCCGGTGTTCGGTGCCGGCGCGGGGGCGACGCAGTTCTGGGCGTACCGTGGCGGTACCCACAACCAGTTGGTGATGCTCGCTGCAGAATACGGCGTGTTCGGCATCGTGCTATGGGTATGGCTGCTGGCGATCTTGTGGCGCGGTCGCTTTCTGCCGGAACGCGGCCTGCAGTTCGCCATGGTTTTCCTGGTCGCGTTCATGTCGATGTTCACCCACCAAATGTTCGATTCCGCCTCGTACTGGCTGGCGACGTTCGCCCTTGTCGCGACGCGCGCGCCATGGACCGTGCCCGGCGCGGCGCAGCGGACAACGCACCCGCGTCCGCGGGTGGCGTGGCATCCGCGCGCGGGGGGCGTCCACGGCGCAAGGTTGAACGGGACACGACCATGAACCACGCCAGATTCGTGATATCGCTGGACTTTGAACTGTTCTGGGGCGTCAGCGACACGCAGACCATCGGCCGCTACGGCCGCAACGTGCTGGGCGAGTGGCAGGCCGTGCCGCGTATGCTTGCCCTGTTCCGCTACCATCGCGTGAGCGTGACGTGGGCGACAGTGGGCGCGATCTTGTGCCGCGACTACGGCGAATGGCGGTCGCTGCAGTCGCTTCCATGTCTGCACGGGCGGCGCCCGGGCGCCGCCGTGCGCGCCGAGGACGACCGCGTCAGGCAGCATCCGGAGCTGTTCTTCGCCCGGCCGCTGGTGGAGCGCATCCTCGACACCGACGGGCAGGAGCTGGCGACCCACACCTATAGCCATTTCTACTGCAACGATGCCGGCGCGACGCCGGCGCAGTTCGTCGACGACCTGGCGCGCGCACGCGAGCTTGCGACGGCGCTGGGTACGGGATTCCAGACCGTCGTCTTCCCGCGCAACCAGGTCAGCCCGGCATTCCTGGCCGTGCTGCCCGAGGCGGGCATCCGGGTCTATCGCGGCAATGCGCAGCACTGGCTGTACCGCGACGGCGACGCCGTGCCGGGTCGCATGGCCGGGCGGATCGTCCGGTACGCCGACGCCGTCCTGCCATTGAGCGGATCCGGCTGTCGCCATGAACAGGTCGAAGGCGACATCGTGAACGTGCCGGCGAGCCTGTTCCTGTACCCGTGGTCCGCGCTTTCCGAGCCATTGGTCGCGTTGCGGCTGCGCCGCATCAAGCAGGGCATGACGGCTGCCGCACGGACCGGCGCGCTGTTCCACCTGTGGTGGCATCCGCACAACTTCGGCGTCAACCTGGGGCACAACATGGCCATATTGGGTGAGATCTTGCGCCATTACCGTTATCTGGCCGATACATTCGGCATGGAATCGCAGTGCATGGGTGCGTTCGCCGCGCCCGCAGGTATAAGGCCCGCGCCTGCGCGGTCGCTGTCGGCCGCGGACACCGCCGCCCGCACGCCCGCGCTGTGCCCACGGACTACGCCATGAAACGCACGGTCCTGCACGTCATCAGCGGCCTTGCCGTCGGCGGTGCGGAGACGGCGCTGTACCGCCTGATCGTGCAGTTCCGCGGCAGCGACTACGAGCACACGGTCGTGGCGCTGACGCCAGGCGGCGGGATGATCGCCCGGTTCGTGGATGCAGGCATCCCCGTGGTGGTGCTCGACGTCCGGCACGCGCCCGCCGCGCACTTTGCACAACTGGTCCGCCTGATCCGGACGCTGCGTCCCGATATCGTGCAGACCTGGCTGTACCACGCCGATTTCCTGGGCGGCCTGGCGGCGTGCATCGCCGGCAACCGCAAGGTGATCTGGGGCGTGCGGACGACGGACGTGGACGGTGGCTGCGCCCGCACCACGGCCCTGGTGCGCCGCGCCTGCGCGTCGATCTCGGGCTGGGTGCCGCACACGATCGTCTGCGTGGCGGAGGCCGCACTGCGTGCGCATGCCCGCATCGGCTACGACACCGGCCGCATGACCGTCGTCGGCAACGGCTTCGATCTTGCGCAGCTGTTCGCAAGCGAAACCGACCGTTGCAGCCTGCGTGGGCGCTGCTGCTTCGGCGCCGACGATATCGTGGTCGGCACGCTCGGCAGGTTCAACCTGGACAAGGACCACGCCAACTTCGTGGCAGCGGCCGGCAGGCTGGCAGCGCTCGACGCGCGCGCACGTTTCCTGATGATCGGACACGGTCTGGACGCCGCCAATCCGGTACTTGCGCGCTGGATCGGCGCGACCGGGCACGCGGAACGCTTCGTGCTGCTGGGCGAGCGCGCCGACGTTGCTGTCTGCCTCGCTGCGATGGACATCTTTTGCCTGTCGTCGCGCACCGAAGCGTTCCCGAACGTCGTCGGCGAAGCCATGGCAATGGGCCTGCCATGCGTCGCGACCGACGTGGGGGACGTCGCGGTGCTGCTGGCGGATACGGGCGTGGTTGTACCGAAGGCCGACCCGGACGCGCTGGCGCACGGTTTGGCGGACCTGATCGCGCGCGGCCCCGTGCATGGGCGCCAACTGGGACAGCGGGCCCGCGAGCGCATCCGCGCGGCCTACAACATGCGCGGCGTGCGTGCACGCTTCGAATCGATCTACGACGTCGTTGTCGACGGAAGGGGATGCTGATGTGCGGACTGACTGGTTTCCTGAAAGCGGACTCGTTCCAGGCGAGGGATGAACTCATGACGGCCGTCGCGCGGATGACCGCGCCGCTGGCCCACCGCGGCCCGAACGACGCAGGCCACTGGTGCGATGCGGCCCACGGCATCGCGCTCGGGCACCGTCGCCTGGCCATCCTCGATGTGTCGGCCGCGGGCCACCAGCCGATGCAGTCGCCGTCGGGCCGCTACGTCCTTGTGTTTAACGGCGAGATCTATAATCACCTGTCATTACGCGCGCAGCTCGACGCGGGCATCCATCGCGGGGAATGGCGCGGCGGGTCCGACACCGAGACGCTGCTTGCCGGCTTCGACGCCTGGGGCATTCGCGCTACTGTCGAGCGCGCGCTTGGCATGTTCGCGCTCGCGATCTGGGACCGGCAGGCAAATGTACTGACGCTGGCGCGCGACCGCGTCGGTGAAAAGCCGCTGTATTACGGCTGGCAGGGAAAGGGCGAGGATACCGCGTTCCTGTTCGGCTCGGAGCTGAAGGCGCTGCGCGCCCATCCCGCGTTCGAGGACGCCGTCGACCGCAACGCGCTGTGCCTGCAGATGCGCCATGGCTACATTCCTGCGCCGTATTCGATCTACCAGGGCGTCTGCAAGCTGCCGGCCGGTTGCTTGCTGAGCGTGGAGGGATTGCGCCGCAAGCATGCGGTGACGACTTACTGGAGCGCTGCCGCACAGGCGAGCGTCGGCGTCGGGCAGCCGTTCGACGGGTCGCCGGTACAGGCGGTCGACGCGCTCGACGTGTTGCTGCGCGACGCGGTGGCCGGGCAGATGATCGCCGACGTCCCGCTCGGCGCGTTCCTGTCCGGCGGTGTCGACTCGTCCACCGTCGTCGCGCTGATGCAGGCGCAGTCGTCACGTCCGGTGCAGACGTTCTCGATTGGCTTCCACGAGGCGGCCTACAACGAGGCGCACCATGCGCGGGCGGTGGCGCGGCATCTCGGCACGGACCATACGGAGCTCTACGTGACGGCCGGCCAGGCGCGCGACGTCATCCCGGCGCTGCAGGACATCTACGACGAACCGTTCTCGGATTCCTCGCAGCTGCCCACGGTGCTCGTGTCCCGGCTGGCCCGGCAGCAAGTGACGGTCTCGCTGTCGGGCGACGCCGGCGACGAACTGTTCTGCGGTTACAACCGCTACCAGTTCGTCGATGCGCTGTGGCACAAGATCAGCGCGGTGCCGCTGCCGCTACGGCGGCTGGCCGGCAAGGCGATTGCGGGCGTATCGGTCGAGGCGTGGAACCGGGCCGCGCGCGCGCTGCGGCCCGGGTTGCCGCGCGGGATGCGCATGCAGAACACGGGCGACAAGCTGCACAAGGGGGCTCAGGTGATGACCAGTGCGTCGCTCGACCGGCTGTATCTCGGGCTCGTGTCGCACTGGGACGATCCCGAGGCGCTGGTACGCGGCGGCACGGAGCCTGTCACCGCGCTGAGCGGCGCCGCGCCGGGACTGGAGGCGCTCGACGGTGTGCAGCGCATGATGGCGCTCGACTTGCTGAATTACTTGCCGGACGACATCCTTGTGAAGGTCGACCGTGCGGCCATGAGCGTCTCGCTGGAGACGCGCGTTCCGTTCCTCGACCACCGCGTGGTCGAATTCGCCTGGCGGTTGCCGCAGTCGCTCAAGCTGCGCGACGGGGTGACCAAATGGGTTTTGCGGCAGGTGCTCTACCGCTACGTGCCGCAGGCGTTGATCGAACGGCCGAAGATGGGGTTCGGCGTCCCGATCGGCGACTGGTTGCGCGGCCCGCTGCGCGAGTGGGGCGAGGAGTTGCTGGCGGAGGCGCGGCTGGTGCGCGAAGGGTATTTCGAGCCCGGCCTCGTCAGGAAGTGCTGGGACGAGCACCTGTCCGGGTCCCGCAACTGGCAATACCAGTTGTGGAATGTGCTGATGTTCCAGTCCTGGCTCGAACACCGCCGCGCCGAAGTGCGCAGCGGGGAGGGCGCCGGCCTGACGACGTACGCGACGGGAGCGCTGCCATGAACAGGAAGATCGTCATTTCGGTAAACACGGCATGGAACGTCTGCAATTTCCGGGCTGGTCTCGTGCGCGCCCTCGTGCGCCACGGCTACGACGTGCTGGTCCTGGCGGGCGACGACGCCTACTCGCCGGCCTTGTCCGGCCTCGGCTGCCATTTCAAGCGCCTGCCGATGGACGACCACGGCACCAGCGCGAGCCGGGATCTGGCCCTGCTGGTGAAGTACTGGCGCGTGATGCAGTCGGTACGACCCCTGGCCTACCTCGGCTTCACCATCAAGCCCAACGTGTACGGCTCGATCGCGGCGGGCGGCCTCGCCATTCCGGTCATTAACAACATCGCCGGGCTGGGCACGACCTTTCTGCACGGGACGGTGTTGGCGGGCCTTGTCAAGCAGCTGTACAGCCTGTCGCTGCGGCGTTCCAGCCGCATCTTTTTCCAGAACAGCGACGACCGCAAGCTGTTCGTCGACGCCAAACTGGCCAGCGAAAACGTGACCGAAGTGTTGCCCGGCTCCGGCGTGGACCTCCATCATTTCCAGCCGCTGCCCTTGGCGGCGCTCGACCAGCGCAGTTTCCGGTTCCTGCTCGTCGCGCGCATGCTCAAGGACAAGGGCGTCGAGGAGTATGCCGCTGCTGCGCGCATCGTACGCAGGTGTCTGCCGACGGTCCAGTTCCAGTTGCTGGGCGGTATCGACACGAAGAATCCGAATGCGATTCCCGCCAGCCGCATCCGTGCGTGGGAAGCGGAAGGGCTGGTCCGGTACCTCGACCGCGCCGACGACGTCCGACCCTACCTGGCGGAAGCCGATTGCGTCGTGCTGCCGTCGTACCGCGAAGGCGTGCCGCACTCGCTGCTCGAAGCCGCCGCGACGGCCCGGCCTATCATCGCCAGCGATGTCGCCGGGTGCAAGGACATTGTCGACGACAATTGCAACGGCTTCCTGTGCCGCGCCCGGAATGCCGACGACCTGGCGGACAAGATGATCCGCATGGTGCGGCTGCCACCGGAACAGCGCGTGCGCATGGGCGCGATGGGACGCATGAAGGTCGTGGGCGAATTCGACGAGGACATCGTCATCCGCAGGTACTTGGCGGCCATCCGGCAGATCGAGGAAGCGCGGCGCGCGCCCGCTCCGGCCCGTGCCGTGCCGGAGCGCACATGAACGCGCAACTGTATACCGGCGACGACGCGCTGGAGCGCATCGGTTCTGCCGCGTTCGACGCTGCGTGGCGGGCGTTGCATGTGCGCTGCGCCTGGGCGACCGGCTGCCAGCACCCCGATTTCGTGCTGCCGTGGTACGCCCTCTATCGCGGGCGCCACGAGCCGGTGGTCGTGATCGACGCCGCCCCGGACGGGATGCTGCGCGGACTGCTCGCGCTGGCTCTGGACCGCGCCGGCGCGCGGCTGACCGGGGCCGGCGGGAACCAGGCGGAATACCAGGGCTGGATCGCTGACCCGGACGACGCCGACCGCTTCGCGTGCGCTGCCATGGCGTGCGTCCGCGCCGCCCTGCCGCACGTCTGCACGAGCCTGCGCTATCTCCCGCCGGGCATCCCGCTGGGGTGGATGGACGGCGGCGGACGCCGCCACTGCATCGTACATGCCCATGCGCGCCCCGTGATGCACACCGACTCGGTCGCCATGGACAAGCTGCGGCGAAAGAAGACCCACCGCCAGAACGCCAATCGCCTGAACCGGATCGGCCCTGTGGCGTTCGAGCGTATTACCGGCGATGCCCCGTTCTGCCGCGTGTTCGAGGAAATCTGCGTCCAGTACGATTTCCGGCAGGCGGCGCTCTACCGCCAGACGCCGTTCGCGAGTGATCCTCTGAAGAAGCGCTTCTACCTCGAGCTGCACCGGCGCGGCATGCTGCACGCCACGGTGCTGACCGTGGGCGGCGCACTGGCGGCGGCGCACATCGGCCTGGTGAGCAAGGACCGCGTCGTGCACCTGGGACTCAACACGTATGCGCCGGCGCTCGCCGCGCATTCACCCGGACTCCTGCTGCTCGCGCTGCTAGGGGGGCGGCTGGCGGCCGAGCAGGTCGGGCTGCTCGACCTCACGCCCGGCGGCGACCGGTACAAGCAACAGTTCGCTTCCGCGCACGACAAGGTGTACGAGCTGACGATGTGCGGCAGCGTCGCGCAACGCTTGCGCACGCAGGCCGCAGCCTGCGCCAGGCGCGCGGCGAAGGCGCTTCTCCGCGGCAGCGGCCGGCGCAGAGTCGACGTGGTCGAGGCGGCGGAGAGGATGCTCGCTCTCGTCCGGCGCGCGCGCAACGGCGGTGCGCCCGACCCGCGTGATGGCCCCGTGTTGTGGCGCCTGGTGCCGGGACGGGCGGGCGGCGGCGCGCTGCCGGTGTCGCACAACCGGCTGGAAGACGTCTTCAAGTACGATGGGATGGCGTCCGCCTTGACGCGTGGCGCCTTCATCCGCCTTGCGATGAAGCGCCTGGAGCAGGGCTGCCAGCTGTTCTGCCATGCGCCCGGAGACGATCTGCTAATGCACTGCTGGACGCACGCGGGTACCGGCCGGGCCGCGTGTCCGCCGCTCGTGCAAGCCGCCACGGCAGGCGCCACGGTCCTGTTCGACCTGCAGATACACGGCCACGGGGCCACCAACGACCTCGTGCAGGATTTCGTCGAGCGCATTCTCGCCATGCTGGATCCGTCCGCATCCGCAGCCGGAATCCAGTATTCCGGGCAAGTCGGCGCCATCCTGCAGCAGGCCCTGCGCCGCTGCGGCTTCGTCGACGCCGCCTTCCCGACGGGAGGATCCTCATGAACGACACGACCATCACCTGCTACCTGCACGAAGTACCGCCCTTCGTCGAAGGCGAGCTCGCGGCGACCTACGAGACGCTGCAGTCGTCGCTGCCATTCCTGCGCATCTGGCGCACCCTCGACGGCGCCAGCTGCTACGTCGCGCGTCACGTCGGGCGCGCGCCCGACATATTCCTTTTCCGTTGCGAGGGTCGGCAGCTCGTGGTGCTGAACGAGATGATCGATATCGCGCCTGCCGACCTGGCCACCTTCGTTCACTATGTGTTCGCGCGTTTTCCAGCTATCCACCTGATCCGCTTCCATGCCGTGCGCACGGCCCCTGCGGCGATCGGGTGTCCGGTGCAGCGCCACAACGCGAAGGACACCTTCGTCGTCGCTCTGCCGGCCACGCCGGACGATTACCTGGCGGCGCTGGGCAAATCCACGCGGGCGAACCTGCGGTCCCGGCTCAACAGGGTCGCGAAGGAGTGTCCGTCGTTCAGCGCATGCTTCTTCTCCGGCGCCGATATCGACGAGGGCGTCGTGCGCCGCATCGTACAGCTCAGCGAGCACCGCATGCGCACCCGCGGTGTGGCCCTGAAGCGCGACATCGATCGCATGCTCGCGTTGGCGCGCACATGCGGCTTCGTCACCGTGCTGCTGATCGACGGCCGCATGTGTGCGGGCTCGCTCAACTACCGCATCGGCGCGAGCGTGTTCGGCGAAGTCACGGCGCACGACCCGGCGTTCGAGCGCTTGGCCGTCGGCGCGCTGTGTGTCTACCATACGATCTGCGAGAGCATTCGCACGGGTGCGCGCCGCTTCTACCTCGGCGGCGGGCCGTTCGCGTTCAAGGAGAGAATGCTTGGCAGGCGGCTCGACATGGACCAGTTGCATGTGTACCGTTCGTATGGCCACGTGCTGGCGCACGCCGACGTCGCGGTGGAAGCCTTCATGCACGGACAGGTGCGGCGGGTGAAACTTGCGCTGCACGAACGCAAGGGCACGTGGCTGGCGGATCTGGCCTTCAGGTTCTATTACGCACGCAAAAACAAGACTGGGGCCTAGCATGGACCTGCCGTACCCGCCTCCCGTTCGCCGCCGTCCGCACTGCGGGCGGCGCTATGAATGACCGGGCGCCGAACCTGGACGTCCTGCGGACGCTGGCCGTGTCGTTCGTCGTGGTCAGCCACCTGCTGATCGACCAGTCCCTCACGCAGATCGGCCACTTCCAGTCCCAGGCCCTCGGCACGCTGGGCGTAATGATATTCTTCGTGCACACTTGTCTGGTCCTGATGCGCTCGCTGGCGCGGCAGGACGTCCTGAGGACACGGCGGGCGGTGACGCTGTCGTTCCTGGCGGAGCGGGTCTTTCGAATCTATCCGCTCAGTATCGCAGTGGTCGTCCTGCTCGCGTCGCTCGGCTGGGGACTGCATCTCGCGCCGCTCGCGCTCATGAGCAATGTGTTCCTGGTGCAGAACCTGAGCGGCAGCCCATCCATCACGCCAGTCCTGTGGAGCCTGCCGTTCGAGGTACAGATGTATCTGTTCCTTCCGGCGCTGTACTGGTGGACCAGCGCGGGCGCGTGGCGCGCCTGGCGCCGCTTGCTCGCGCTGTGGGGAGCGAGCGTGCTGGTGATCGGCGCCTGCCGGTTGTATGGGATGAATACCGACCTCATCAAGTTCTTTCCCTGTTTCTTGCCGGGCGTGCTGGCATACTGCATGCGCAGCGCGCGGCTGCAGTGGCCGGCTGGCGTACTGTTCGGCGCCGTGGGCATGGCCGCCATTGCCTATCCGCTTCTCGTCGGACTCGGCGCCAGCGCGACCGTGCTGGCCTGGGGGCTGTGCCTGGGCCTCGGGGGCCTGATCCCGGCGTGCGCGGACGTGACGGCGCCGTGGCTGAAGGCAGGCGCCGGCATCGCCGCCCGTTATTCCTACGGCGTCTATCTCGTGCACGTGACCGTACTCGACATTGCATTCCACCGGCTCAAGGGCATGCCGCCACCGCTGGACTGGCTGATGTTCGCCGCCGGTGTCGCCGCGCTGTCGTATGCGGCTTACCATGTGATCGAGAAGCCGGGCATCGACCTCGGCCGTCGGGTGGTTGTGCGGATGGCCATACGGCGCGGATGGTCTGCCCACAACCCATGATCCGCGCGGACATCATGGCGGCGGGACGGACGGGCGGCTGGGACAATCCCGGCGCAGCGCGACGGCGGTCGTTCCTGGCGCGAGCTCTGGCGGCGGGTGCGTTCGCGCTGGCGCCGGCGGCGAACGGACGCGGGCCTGTCGCATCGGTACGGTCGACCACGGTCTGCCTGGCCGAGTTCGGCGGCAAGCCGGGCGCCGGCCGGCCGGCGCTGGTCGAGGCGTTCCGGCGCGCCCTCGCGGCGCTGGCCCTGGCCGGCGGGGGGACGCTGCTGGTACCGCCCGGCACGTACGACTTCGGCATGGTGGACGCGCCGCTGGCGATCCTCCCGTGCCGGGACTTGCGCGATATCGTCATCTCGGCTTACGGCGCCGTCTTCATCGCGAACACGGCGGCGCCCGTGATGCCGAGCATGTTTTATTTCTTTAATTTCGACAACGTGACGCTGGCGGGCGCGACGTTCATGGACCATGGGTTCTCGCCCTGGATCAACTGGCGTGGCATGTACTGCGTGGGCATCCAGGCGGACCGGCCGAGCTGCGGCCTGCGGCTGGTCGATTGCCGCGCCGAACACGTACTGGGCCTGCTCGCATCGAACAATGGCCCGACCGGCCGCCATCTGCTGTCCGACATCCATGTGCAGGGTACCGTGCGGAACGCCTATTATGGAGTAGGTACGAACCACGTTGCCGGGCCAGTCAGCATCGACCTCGCGTGCCACAACGTGAGGCGTGCCTACATCGCCTACGCCGCGCGCCACGCCGACGTCGCAATCCGGGCGTCGGCCGACGCCGCCTGGCCTGGCAGCAACGGTTTCGTCGCGCTCGTGTGCGCCGGCGCGCGCCAGGGCAACGTCGAGGACGTGCGGGTCCTGGTCGACGTGGCCGGCGCCTGCATCCACCGCAGCTACGTGCATTTCTACCACCAGGGCCCGGAACGCGACGGGGCCATGCGAGACGTCGAGGCGACGGTCAACGTGGCCGGGATGGACGCTCTTGCCTGCATGTTCCTGTTCGACCACGAGTCGGATGGCGTGCGCGCCCGCACGGCCCGGCAATGGGACCGCGTTGGCCTGCACGGCAGACTGCCGCCCGGATGCGCTGGCAGGGTAGTCGCCAACCCGTCGGTGTCGGCGGTGCCGGGCACCGTGTGGCTGGACCACAACCTGGCGCGGCCGGCCGGCGTCTTGCCCGCCGGGTTCCGCGTCGCCCCGCCGCCTTCCGCGAGCCCACCATGAGAATATTGATCTACATTCATTCGCTCGAGAACGGCGGGGCTGAGCGCGTCGTCGCCAATCTGGCCAATTACTGGGCGTCGATCGGCTGGGAGCTGACCGTCGTGACGGTCACGGCGCGCGCGACCGATTTCTACATGCTTGATCCGGTCGTCGAACGCGTCTGCCTGGAGCTGGCGGACACCCGCCCCGACCTGCTGTCGTGCGCGTTGCGCACGGTGCGGCGCATGCGCGCGCTGCGCCGGGTGCTGCGGCGGGTTCGGCCGGACATCGCCGTGTCCGCCATGCACACGGCCAACGTCGTGCTGGCGGTCGCAGCGCGCGGCATGCCCGGCGTGTGCCTGATCGGCTCCGAGCACAATTTCCCGCCGAAGGCGCCCATGGGCATCCTGTGGGAAACCATGCGCCGTCATGCCTACGCCCGGCTGGCCGTGGTGGTGGCGCTGACGGCGGAATGCGCGAGCTGGCTCGTCGCGCATACCGCCGCGCGCGATGTCGCCGTGATTCCCAACGCGGTCACGTGGCCGCTGCCGGCCCACGCACCGCAAGTCGATCCCGGCACCTGCTGCGCCCCGGACCGTCGCATCCTGCTCGGCGTCGGGCGCCTCAGCGCGGAAAAGAACTTCGCGGTCCTCGTCGATACCTTCGCACTGCTTGTCGACCGGCATCCCGACTGGGATCTGGTCATCCTCGGCGAAGGTCCCGCACGCACCGCGCTGGAAGCACAGGTGCGCGCTGCCGGACTGGAGCGGCGGGTGTTCTTGCCCGGACGCGTCGGCAATCCCGGCGCCTGGTACGGGCGGGCCGCCCTGTACGCGATGACGTCGCATTTCGAGGGCTTCCCGAACACGCTCGTGGAGGCGATGGCGTCCGGCCTGCCCGCGGTGAGCTTCGATTGTGATACGGGGCCGCGCGACATCATCCGGCATGGCGTCGATGGGCTGCTGGTGCCGCCGGGCGACGGTACGCGGCTTGCCATGGCGCTCGACGGCCTGATGGGCGACGATGGCCTGCGCGGCGCGTTCGCGGTGCGCGCCGTGGAGGCACGCGTGCGCTTTTCGATGCCCAAGATCGCGCGGATGTGGGACGTCTTGTTCGCCCGCCATTGTGTGCGGTGCGACGGCGAATCGCCCCGCGGCCACGTGACCCGCTAGCGGGCGGCGCCGGTGACGGGCGCTTCGATGACCGCCAATTCCCGATGTACTTCGGTCGCATTGCCGGCCCGGTCCGTGACCTTCACCCTGACCGTGACGCTGCCCGCCCGGCAAAACGTGTGGCAGACATCGATCTCGCCGTTGCCACGCGCCTCGAGCACGACCGGCGCGTCCGAGGGACAGCCGTCGTCGATGCTCGCCGTGGCCGTGTGCGTCTCGGACGGACCGGTATCCGTGAACGCCACCCTGAAGTCGGCCCTGGCGCCGACTGTCGGCGTGACGGCTGCGTCGACCATGCCGACCGGCCCCAGTACTGGCGCGTCCGAGCCTCGCGTGCCGGGCCGCAGCAAGAGCAGGCCCGCGTTGGAATCGGCCAGGATATCGCCCCTGTCGTTGATTGCTTTTCCCACGTACAGCACGAGCCCGGCCGGTGCCCGCAATAGCCGGCCGTTCAGGTCGATGGGCGCCGTCGTGCCCTGCCAGCGCACCGCGCGCCGATGCGCCGGATCTGCCGACCCGCGTTCTATGTAGCCTACCATGCCGCCCAGATTGTTCAGCGCATTCACGCTGCCGTGGGCCGCGCCGGCCAGCGCCAGCGGCTGTCGGCCGCGTGCGGCCGACCACAGGAACGGTATGGAAGCGAAGGCACCGCCGTCGTCCGTGGCCTGCAGGTTGGCGGCGACGTCGCCGGCGTCGTTCAGCGCAGTGGTCCGGACGCCCGAGTGCGCGTCGGGCGCGAGCGCCACCATGCCGCCCTTGCGCGACCACAAGAAGCCTCCGGGGACACCGTTCAGGTAATAGGTACCGAGCACCTGTCCGCGCCCATTGATGTGTTCGGCGATCGATTGCGAGCCTCCCAGCGTGCCGAGATCCGTGACGTGGCCGGCCGGATCCCACACAACGGCATGGCTGTCATGCAGCGCGACGTCCGCATAGCCGACCGCCATCCCGCCGTCGTTGACTGCGACGGCTTCCGAGAGCGATGCCGGCAGCGGCCCCAGGTCGAGCGTCGTGCCGTCCCGGTTCCAGCGGTACGCACGGCCGTACAACGCGGCGCCTTTGGTCGAGCCTACCGCCTGGTTACGGTCGTTGATCGCGCGTGCGATGGACGTGCCTGATCCCGCCATAGGGCGCAGTCCCCCGGCCACGGTCCATGAGAAGGCACGGTAATTGAACGGAACGGGCGTGGCAAGGTCGTTGAATTGGCCTACCACGACGCCGAAGTCGTTCAGTCCGCTCACGACGGTGTCGGCGCTGCTTGCCAGTCCGACGCCGTGTACCCGCAGGCCGTCGAAAAAGCCGTTGATCATTGCGCCCGCCGAATAGGTCGAGAACGCGGCGTCGCCGCGCTGGTTCAGCAGCGCCACCCCGCTACCGGGGGCGAGATTGACCACGCTGTACTGTAGGCCGTCTGCGGTGGGCGTGGCCGCTGCAGACAGCACCGCTAGCGCGGGCACCATAAGGCAGGCCTGGCCGGCTTGGCGGGCAAAGATATACATAAGTTTAATCGACGTCCTTGATCGAAATTAAAGAATCAATGAAATCGAATCTAAATGAGATTGCGGCATCGTCCTTGATCTTGGTCAATCCTTAACATGGAACGAACGATATTGTTTGCTAGCTCTTTCTTAAAGGAATAAGTCAGACCGTTCTCGATCCGTATTTAATGGTGTCGAAAAGCCCATGTGTAGGAATATTCCTTCGGTTAGGAAATTTTTTCCATTCCAACGGGAACTAATCGTCTCCGAGCAACTCTAAAGGGCTCATCTCCGCGGACATGACCGGCTCACGACCCGGTCGCAATCGGCTCAGGTGAAAGGAACCCCGTCGTTATCTTGATTGGTTTGCATCATCTGACGGGCGAACCTGCATGCCGGCTTCAATCGACTGCAGCGTTCGGCGATAACGATCACCTGCCGCGTCACTTAATTACAGACGGGCAATTAAATAGTTCCCTGCAATTGCTGCAGGTCGTCAATCACTTCTTCAGGTGTTGACTGGATCGTCACGCACATTTTTTCTTACATTTTGAAAGAGTTATACATGTTCCAGAATAAATACTCCTTTGCATCAGGTTTCCGAAGCCGCAAGCACTTCCTGGTTGCCTGTGCCGCGCTGGCTGCGAGTACGGTCGCCGTGTCCGCCCACGCTCAGGTCGCGGCGCCGACAGCGTGGGCCGACGCCACGAATGTGCACTTCACAGTGGCCTACACGGGTACGCCGACCTGGACCCGCGTCTACGTCGACAAGGACCGCAGCGTGTCGAGCGGCTACGCCGCGTACGGTGTGGGCGCCGACTTTATGATTGAAAACGGCCGCCTGTATAAGTATGCCGGCAGCAATGGCTCGTGGGCATGGACCGCGGTCAAGGCCATCACGGCGACGCCTAGCACGGGCACCACCGCACTGACCGTCGCGCGCGCCGACCTTGGGTCGCCCACGGCCATCAACTTTGTCGCACAGACCGATGCGCCGCTGAACGTATCGGCGGTTATCCAGTCGAACCTGACGACCACGACGTCGCAGCCGCCGAGCACGCCGACGTCCGGTTGGACGGCCTGCGCCGTGGAAGGTGGTAGCTGCGCGTTCACCGGCACCATGCAGGTCCGCTACGGCGCCAACGGCCAGTACGCCACCAAGACGGTCGCCGGCCCTGTGTCGTGCAGCAACGCTGTATTCGGCGACCCCGCGCCGAATGTCGTCAAGTCGTGCAGCTATACTGCGCAGGCCGCGACCCCGACACCGCCGCCGATCACGACGCCGGCGCCGGCACCGGGCGCGACCGTGTCAGTCAATTATTCGGCTTCCACCGCCGTCATTCCCAACCCGGAGCGCGGGCTCTACCGCCAGGTCGGCTGCGAAACGCCGGTCAGCCTGTCGCAACTGCAGAACTTCCGCACAAGCGGCGGCAACACGATGCTGATGTGCGTGTTCTACCTGCGTAACTTCGTCACGTCGCCGATCAGCCAGGCGGCACTGAACCTGTTCCAGCAACAGATGGACACGGTACGCAGCGCCGGCATGAAGGCGATCGTCCGCTTCGCCTATAACGACAACAACAATCCCGCCGACGCCAAGCCGGCGATGGTCAGTACGCACCTTACCCAACTGGCCCCGTATCTCGCCGCTAACAAGGACGTGATCGCTGTCGTGCAGGCTGGTCTCATCGGTAGCTGGGGCGAATGGGGCAACACGCAGAACTACGGCGACAGCTACAACATGACGGCGCAAAACATTGCCGATCGCAAGTCTGTCGTTGACAAGCTTCTGAGCGTCGTGCCGGCGGAACGCATGGTCCAGTTGCGCATGCCGCTGTTCAAGACCAAGCTGTACGGCACGACCAACCTGACCAGCACGGAAGCGTTCACGAATACCGCCAAGGCGCGCCTCGGCTTCCACAACGACTGCTTCCTGTCGAACGCGTCGGACTACGGCACCTACGTGAACCTGGCGGTGGAATCGCCGTACCTGGCGACCGAGTCGAACTATGTGCCGACGGGCGGCGAAACCTGCGCCTACGTGCCGCCGCGCAGCGATTGCCCGAGTGCCGTCGCCGAAATGACGAAGTACCACTGGTCGTTCCTGAACCTCGACTACAACCAGACCGTGCTGGACAACTGGAGAAGTCAGGGCTGCTTCGCCCAGGTCGGCCAGAAGCTCGGCTACCGCTTCGTGATGACCGCCGGCTCGTTCTCTGGCTCTGCCAAGCCTGGCGGGACCTTCTCCGTCAGTCTCGCGCTGCAGAACCAGGGTTGGGCGTCGACGTACAACAGCCGCGACGTGGAACTCGTGTTCCGCAATACCGCGACCGGCGCAACGACCTTCGTGAAACTGGCAGCCGATCCGCGCCGCTGGACGGCGGGCCAGACTGTCACGATCAACCAGACGGTGACGCTCCCGGCCAACATGCCGAGGGGTAACTACGCGGTCCTGCTGAACTTGCCGGATCCGCAACCCTCGCTTCGCAATCGTCCGGAGTATTCGATCCAGTTGGCCAACAGTGGCACCTGGGAGACGGCAACCGGCTTTAACAACCTGAACCACACGGTCGGCATTGCGCCCTGACGCACCTGCGTGACCTGTCCGGCCTTCCGGCCATGGCGCACCCGGTGCGCCATGGCCGGAATTTTTTCGTCAGTGCGTCTTGAGCGCCGTGGCGAGCGTATCCCGTGCGCGGTGGATGCGGCTGCGCACTGTTCCCACGGGGCAGTGCATCTGCCAAGCGATTTCTTCATAAGTGAGCCCCTCGAGTTCGCGCAATTCGAACGAGGTCCGCTGCTCCTCGGGCAGCGAGTCAAGGGCCGCGTCCAGCAGTGCAAGTACCTCCTTTGTTTCCAGTTTCGAATCGGGCGTGTCGAAGTCCGCAGCCGCTTCGGCCAGCTCCTTGCTGTCCGCGTCTTTGTCGCCCACGTCGCTCTGTTGCACTCCCTGGCGGTGCTTGAGCATCAGGCCGTGCTTCGCTACGTTGATACCGATACGAAATATCCATGTGGAAAACGCCGAATCGCCACGAAACTGGTTGATACCCAGGTAGGCCTTGATGAACGTCTCTTGCACCGCGTCCTCGATATCATAGGAATCGTTCAGATAGCGTTGCAGGAAACGGCTCAAGGGCATGGTGTAGCGGCGCATCAAGGTCTCGAAGGCACGGCTGTCCCCTGTCTGTGCGAGTTCGACGAGGTTACGGTCCTCTTCGGTTCTGTTGTTCATGGCTACCTTCGGAGTAGCGCCGGTCCCGGGGAATCGACTATTGCATGCGCGTCGTCGGCATCAAGGACAAAAGCCTGCGCGCGTTTGCAGGCATGGGGGGATTCCCCCTTGGCGTCTGGCCGTCCATCGGGGGCCGCTCACGCATAGAAGCCGGCGCGTCCTTTCCGTGGCGGCTCGGCCGGTTCCGTCTCGTACGACAGTTCGATGCGTGTTTCGGGAACCTGGATCGTCTGACCGCGCGGCGGATTGTCGCCATCGACCCGCACCCAGGACAGAGAGAGAACCGAAAAGTCGGCGCCGGACTGCTTGACCAACACCTCGGCCAGATCGTATTCGAGGCGGGCCGGGCCATGATGCGACGCGCTGGCAATCTGGAAGGCGCCGAGGGTGCCGAGGAAGGTGCGGTCATGTGCCGCACGGGAATCGAGGACGGGCGGCATGTTCACATACAGCGCGTAGAAATACCCGCCGAGTCCTCCGGCTTTGGTCAGCGCCGGGCCGTCGAGCACCAGCTTCGCCGAGGCAGGCGCCCTGTCGTTCTCGCGCTGTTTGCCGGCACGCCGCCTGGCGATCAGCGTGCCGAGTTCAAGCGCGTCTTGCTTGTTGAAGTCGAACAGGGTCGAGAATGACGTATCGTCGAAGCCCAGCCGCGCAGCGCCGCCGAGCGAACGCCGGGTCGGCGACACCATGCGCTTGGGCACGGGTTCGTGGGGCCGGGGCGGCGGCCGTTCCGAAGACGGAAGGTGCAGTCCGACTGGTGGCTGGACGTCGGACGCTCGCGCCGCGGCTGCCAGCGGCGGCAACACGGTCGGCACGGCGACGCTGGCATAGTCGTAACCGAGCCACGTGGGGATCAAGGTCAGGTACCTGGCCAACGTAAGATTCGTGGCGTAGGTGTTTTTGCCGGCCCAGTACGGGCTGCTATTGGTCGACGAATAGGGATTGACGGAATCCGGGATGCCCTTGCCGTCCGGTAGCGCCCACGCATGCGTCAGCCGGTCGATGTTGGCATGGTGCAGGAAGAAGATCGGATCGAGCGGAGATTGCATCGTGCTCATGACTCCGCCGATCAGGTCATGCACCGGATTGTGCGGAGCAGTTTCGATACGCACCTCGAAGGCATCCGTCGTGCCGCGCTGGAAATTGTAGACGCCGGGTGCAAACGGCGACAACGTAAGCGCATTGTAGACGTTGGACCCCGTCCGCGACAGATACAATGGATTCCCCGCAGATGGATCGGTGAATTCGGCCGGCATCGTGGAATAAGAAAAGTAATCCCAATATGGCAGATTCAATGTAGGATCGCCAGATGCAACCCGCAACTGTTGCTCGAAATAGTAGAGATATCCGCGGTGCCAGGATAGGAAATAGGGACTGCCATGGGGACAGTAATTCAAGTGCACATTGGCCCAGTATTGAAGCGATCCCGGGCTCGACGCCTTGGTATTCGTGCGCATTGCCGCGATAGCGTCCAAAAACGATCTGTATTGCGGGGTCTTCTTGAACGTCTGCCATTCCGTGCGGATGCGCGTGCCGGATTCTGCGAATGCTGGGATACCCAGTCCTTGGGCGGCGGCGAATCCCAATGCGCTTTTCATGAGGTGTCGGCGAAACTCATCGGTGCGTGCCATTATGGTTTCCTCTTGAGAAATTAATCTGTTTATGATTTTGGTCAAGGTGTATGAGTATTGCAGTACCTAGAATGGAGGGGGGCGCGCCATATCTTTTGAGAATTCTCAATGTATTCGATAATATTGTGATGTCGAATTTCGCCGCGGAGAGCATCGCTTTCGCGCCGGGTAATATGCATGATTTATGTGGCACTGCATGCGAACGAATTTTTGACGACGTGTGGCACTGTGCCGGAATGGTCTGCTGGCACATCGAATCTTTCGATGGATTCGGTGAACTCGTCTGGCAGTTCATGGTGATCTGAAACTTTAGTTAAAAACTCGATCAATTGAGTCTTCGTAGTAAGTTTTTTGCATTAAGCGAGTAGATCGCGTACGATTGCGTTGGACCTTCCGTCCTGCCTGCATGTTGATTTCATCGAGAACAAATTTCACAGCTCACCAGAAACCCCGGTTATTGCCTGGCTATTTGATTTACAGGAGCCCTCCCATAAAGCTCTCTGCTCTCTTCAAACTTCGAAATTCTGGACTTCTTGACCCGTTTTGCAGCGTGATGCGTTCAGATGTCGAGTCCCGTTAGACCGCTACAGGTGGCGGTGGTGGAATTGGAGTGGACAGTTATCGTGGTCGCGTGAATGCCAGCCTCGAGAGGAACGTGATTCACGATATCGTCGCGGCCATGTGCGACGCCATGCACGGTATTTATTTAAGCACCAACGGTGCTGTGAGCAACAACTTGGTATATGCCGTCAGCGCAACCGGGATCAGGCTGTGGCGCGATTCCACTCGTGGCACCGTCGTAAATAATACTTTGTTCAATACCGATACCGGTATTTCCATTGACGGCGATTATTATTACGCTGCCGGCCCGAGCGACTAGATCCGTGTGGCCAATAATATCGTCGACGATAATTGGCGCTATGGTGAAACGGCGTGGAACAACTGAGGCAAGTATGTCGTGATGGATGCCCTCGAAATTGACGGCACTGCTGGGTGCAGCCGTAAGCGCGTGTTGTTGCTCGATGCCGATCCGGCTCGTGGCCGCCTGCATCACCATTTCCATCTGCCCACCAGCCTGGGCTGGACAAGTTGCTGAGATTCTGGAAGCGCTGTCGAGCCGTTATGACGAGATTCTGGTTGGTTCGCCCTCCGTGCTCGATAGTGCCGACGCCCTTACGATCGGTAGCCATGCCGGTGCGGTGTTCGTACTGACGCGGACCGGCGTGACCGCGCAGACCGATTGAGAGGCTGCACTGCGCCTCAATCAGGCGGATATCGGACCGCAATGCATGCGATGAATTGTCTTGGCAGCGCGTATGGGCGAGAGCAGGCTGAAGGCAGCGGCCTGGCGATGAGCGTGGCCGGGCATGCCGCGCTCCCGCAGTTGTGATATCGGACGAAAAAAGTATGGGTACAAATTGAGCACAGTCAAATTGAGCCGGATCGTAAGTTTGATACTGATTAACATTCAATAAGAAGTGCAGTGATTGAGATCTGCTCCTGCTCCCAATCGATGCTGCAGCGCTGAGATTGGTCAGCACTAACGCCCCCGTCGCCACCAGCGCGGCTGTCTGAACTGAATCGGAAAGCCATGACGGATACATCGCAGCGGACTGACCAGAAGTTGTCAGCATGCCTGGTAGCTCTGGACCGCCATACCATACTGGGCTTGATGCTTGGCGTTGACAGCCTGGCGCTGACAGCCCGTATGGTGCCCGCGCCACTGGTCGGTGGTCAGATCGTGGCGGCACTTGTGCTGACAGCGCTTGCGGTGACTGGCGGCCTTGCCGCGCTGGCCATTGCGCGCCTGTATCCTTCTGTCACCCGTTATCCGGTCTGGAGCAGCCTGGCCTTTGCAAGCACTGGACTGTTGTTGCTCGCCGTCGCGTTGGGATTGTGTGCAAGCCGCGCTGGCTTGCTCGCATCCTGGTCCTTTGCCCTATGCTTCGGTGCTGCATCAACGACCTGTCTTTGGTTATCACGATTGTGCGTGTGCCCCCTGTTCCAGCTGCGTCATACACCGCACGTGCTACCTGTCGCGTTCCATGACACGGGCGATGCTGGCGCGCAATTGGTACGTGTCATGGCCAGCAGCGGGGAGTTCCGGCCGGCCTGCCTCTTTGATGAGAAACGCGCGTTCACTCCTCGCCGTACGGCTGGCCTGGAAGTGTTTCCTGTCTCTGCGCTGCAGGAGCAGGTGGCGCGGCACAGTACCGGCTCCATCGTGATTGCTCTGCCCAGCAGCTCCCCGTTACGGATGCCGGCGCTGACCCGCAAGCTGGTTCAGACCGGCGTTTTAGTGCGCTGGTTCCAGAATCTGCTCGACATGCACAAACAGGGTGAAGCAAGGCGCACACTTAGCCAGATACGCCTCAAACATCTGCTTGGGCGCATAGTGGAAGGCATACGCGACAACGTGCTCGGTAGCGTGGCGATCGCGCACGCCGCCCATGAAAGAGGCGTGGCAACCTGCGTGCTGGTATCAATTGGCAAAGCAGTGTGCCCGACTGACGTAATGAACGCCAGCAAGCGTATTGCCGAACCGGTCTTTCAGGCCGCTGCGGCGGTGCTCGGCACCGTCACCCGATTTTCGATGGTTCGCTTCGGGAATGTCCTTGGTTCCTCGGGGCCGCTGGTGCCCCTGTTGCAGCAGGATATGCCGCGCAATGCGCTTGACCCGGATGGCGACATCGAGATCGGATTCATCGGACTCTACCCCGGTGAAAAACTGTGCGAAGAACTACTCATCGGGGATGGTGCCGAACCTGATGACTACCCGCCGGCCATCCTACGTGTACGCGAGCAAGGGCTGGTCGACCGGGAACTGACGCGCCGGATCGAGCAGTTGCTGTTGGCATGCCAGAGCAATGAACGCCGCCATATCGACACCACGCGCGTTGCACTGGTGCCGGAATTCCGTACTGCCCCGAACGGCCCTCCAGGTCTGTCAACACTGCTGTCCAGCGTGATGTTTCGCACGCTAATCAAGACAGTACGCGCCTAGCGCTCCTTCAACCCAGTTCCCTAGAAAGCCTCATCATGCGCGACCACGATAGCTCACTCCCACTGGCCAATTTTCTCACCAAGCTGGACCAACGCAGCGCCACCATAGGCATTGTCGGTCTCGGTTATGTCGGCCTGCCCCTGTTGCTGCGTTTTGCGGACGCCGGCTACAAAGTCCTTGGCCTGGATGTAGACCGTTCCAAGGTGGACAAGTTCAACAGGGGGCGTAGCTATATCGAACATATTTCCGGCCAACGGATCGAGTGCGCGCGTGGACGCGGTGCCGAGGCCAGCACCGATTTCAGCCGCGCTGCAGAGGCGGATGCACTCATCATCTGCGTACCCACGCCGCTCAATGCCTACCGCGAGCCGGACCTGTCGTACGTGCTGGCGACGGTGGATGCGCTGGTGCCCCACATGCGAATCGGCCAACTGCTGTCGCTGGAAAGCACAACCTATCCCGGCACCACCCACGAAGAGCTGCTTCCCCGTCTGCAGGCGCGTGGCTGGACAGTGGGCGAGGACGTATTTCTCGTGTTTTCGCCCGAGCGCGAAGACCCGGGCAATCCGGATTTCGATACGCGCAGCATTCCGAAAATTTGCGGTGGCACGACGCCAGCCTGCTTGGAGGCCGGGCTGGCGCTATACCGCGTTGCCATCGATACCGTGGTACCCGTCTCGTCGACCCGCGCCGCCGAGTTGACCAAGCTGCTGGAAAATATCCATCGCGCCGTCAACATCGGCCTGGTCAACGAAATGAAAATCATCGCCGACCGGATGCAGATCGATATTTATGAAGTCATCCGTGCCGCCGCCACTAAACCGTTTGGCTTCACTGCCTATTACCCCGGCCCGGGACTGGGCGGACATTGCATTCCCATTGACCCGTTCTATCTGACTTGGAAGGCGCGACAGTTCGGCCTGCATACCAGGTTCATCGAACTGGCTGGTGAGATCAACAGCGACATGCCTAAGTGGGTGGTGGACAAGCTGGGCGAGGCGCTCAATCAGCGCTGCCTAGCGATCAAAGGCAGCAAGGTCCTGGTTCTAGGCATCGCCTACAAGCGAAACGTCGACGATATGCGCGAATCGCCTTCGGTGCAAATGATGGAACTTTTGCGCTCCAAGGGGGCGGAAATCGCCTATTCGGACCCGCATGTGCCGCATTTCCCGAAGATGCGGGAACATCATTTCGACCTCGATAGCGTGGAACTGTCGGCCGAATCAGTGGCGGGCTTCCAGGTGGTCTTGCTCGCCACCGACCACGCCGCCTTCGACTACGCGATGATCCTGGACAGTGCCCAGCTGATCGTCGACACCCGTGGCGTCTATCGCAATCAAGCAACCAATGTGGTGCACGCATGAAGCGCGATGCAGTTACGGTCTGCAGCGCTATGCACGATTTACCGGCGCTATTGACGGTACGCGGCGTGCGCTTGGCACCGGTCGGTTGCGGCCGGATTGGCCAGAATCACTTCAATGCGCTTGGCGAGCACGCTGAACGGTGCCAGTTAACGGCACACGGAGAAGCCGATGGCCACCCGCTTGGAAGGATGGCAAGCTCTGCTTCCTGTGCAATGTTGCGGTTCCGGTGAAGAGACGACGATGGTCGGCTCGCATTTTATTCGGCGGTCGGCAGTATCGATATCAACCCTGTCGACACGACCGATTTCGTGATGTGGCGCGCTACGTTATTAATCACGCTACTTCTTGTAAAGCGCGGGCGGTGGTTGAGCCGCAGTGACCTGCAGACGTGCGTGAGCTGGAAAAGTTGATCGACGCAGGTTTAGTAGCCAGCTCTCCTGCGAGCGCCAGATTTCAATATTTGCCGATTGAACGACCGCCGGCATTTCGATAGTTCACCTGTTGCAGCCTCACGCTTGAACCCGCAGCGCCCCTGACAGGTACTTGATGAATTCGGTTTATCGTCTGCTGCTCGCCGATGCAGAAAAATCGAATCACTACTACACCTATCTCATCTGCCGATCAATGCAGGTTTAATTGCATCTGCCCATGATCGCCGACGCGATGCGGATACTGTTGCGCCATGACCTCGCGCTGGCCGCGACGCGCGTCCAGCGCTGAAAGCAAACATTGCATTGGAAGCGCCCGGGTGGGCGCAAAGTGGTGCCGGTATGTTTCACGATCGCCGGCTCCGGTAGCGCGCCGCGACGAAGCTGCCATAGGCGTCCGTCATTCAGGGCCAGGAACCTCCCTGGTGGGCCACCTGCTCACGCTATTTGACGGCGCTCAAGTTGCAAATCATGAAGGTGATCCTCACAATTTCCGAACGCCGCCTAGGATTTTCCCTATCCCGCAACTAGTAAATATCTGCGCGATTACGGAAGCTTGGCCGATTCCTGGCGTTTGCAGGTAGTGCCAAACTCTTCCCTAGCTGATCATCTCCGGCTCTAAAGGCAAGGCGAGTCATTGCCAGGCTTCGGCTGTCGGCACGCCATTGAAGAAGGGGCAGTTCGCATGAACTCTACAATTGAATGTGGAAGCGATTCCGAAAACCCGACCATTCACCATGATTCTGGATGGGCATGGGCAGAACGCCAGCGTCCCTGCGGTGTGTCGGCATCAGAGGTTTATTTGGCGCTGCAACAGCGAGACCCGGGCGAGACGCAAGACTGCGTGCCCCGCTTATGGCGGGTAAGCTTCGAGTGCGGCCAGCGCCTGTTCGAAATCAATCAGCCGTTTGGCGTCCTTGCCATCGTCCGCTTGGGCTTTTTGAAAAGTTTCACCGTTAATGACGGTGCGGGTGAACAGGTACTCGGCTTTCCCATGCGCGGCAGTATTCTAGGTATCGATGGCATTGACTCGGGGCGCCACCAGTCCTGTACGCAGGCGCTCAGCAGCGGCGAACTGATTCTGATTCCTTACGCGGCACTGCTGAACCTGGGCCAGACCCATCCAGATTTACGCACCTGCATATTCAACGCGATCAGTGCCGAACTGGAAAACAACCTGTTAATGATCAGGCTGCTCGCGCTGCGCTTCGCCGAAGCACGCATTGCACGCTTTCTTATCCTGCTTGCGTCGTCCCACGCGGCCCTGGGCTATTCCGATTCGGAGTTCATTTTGCGCATGCGGCGGTGCGACATCAGCTCTCTGCTTGGCATCACCCTCGAAACCGTTTGCCGAACCCTGACCAAGCTGCGTGCTTTGGGCATTATTGAGATCCAGCACCACAATCTGCGCATCGTTGATCGCCACGCATTGTCGCTTGTTGAACGCTTGCCATCATCCCCGGCGCGACTTAAAAAGATCGAAGCCAACCGCGTGCGCAGGCGCCTCTTGCGCCACGTCATGGCACAAGCGTCCATCGTTTGACCCAAGCATCAGCTGAGGTATCTCCATGCTGATATTGCTGTTTCCGCCCATCACACCCGAGATTTGCTGGGCATGTGATGGCTGTTCAAGAACTTTCTGGGTCTCGATCATGCCCTGTCACAGGCGCCGCCGCGCTCGTATCGCTTGCTGTGCGGGGCCGGGCGGATCGGGATGCCCGATGCCTTCTTCAACCAAATCGATCGCCATGCCTCCGAGGCGGGACCGCAAGTTCGCTTGCCTCTGCCGCTTTGATACCGCGCAGCGTCGGGCTGGATAAAGTACTCTGTGGAGTGACGGCGTTGATCATTTTTGCGCAAGCTCTACCCTGGCGCAAGCGGCAGGCGTGATTCCAATGCCGCTGGATATTATCGGCTCGGCATTTTTCATGTTTAGCCGGTAAGAAGAGCTTGATAGATTGGCGCGGGACGAGCATGGCTGATTTCCCGACACGGCTGTCCCGGCCGTGCGTGCAGGTTTCTGGCAGCGTCCTGTAATTGACGAATACGCCGAGATCCTGTGGGCCGCAATTCAAACGCTATGCCCTGGCATGCAGTGCACGGTGCGGGTCGCGCGTACCTGATCAGCTGTGACGTTGATCTGCCGGTCGACCCGGCTATAACACCTATCACCATCGCCGTGCTACGTGGTGTCGCCCGCTTGCGCGCTGCTACGGCGGATCTGGGCATTAATCAGCCAATTCTGAGCGGAAGACAATACTACTCACGCTGGCGTGTTCATGTCACGCGGCAGTTTTGGGAATAGAGCCGTCTCGGTTACGATTCCGGCCTGGGTTATGCCAGCCATCCTGGTTTTCGCTGCGGTACCTGCCGTGAATTTGCCATGTTCGACCTGATAGGGCGAAGCGCCATGAATCCGTGCCAGCGACCCTCGCTGTCGATGAAACCGATGTGCTACTGGTTAGCGCCGTGGAACAGCGGAGCTGTGTACGCCTTTACCCACTATCGACGCTATACCCTCGCTACCGCAGCGACTTTACGCTGTTGTGGCAAAACTCGAACTTGGATTGTGCGCGTGAACGCGGCATCTATCGCGATATTCCGGGCCGCCTAGTAGTGCCAGCGCCCCGGGGCCGATCTGCCCTCGTGCACGCGTGTACAGAGAACGCAAATTACTGCTAGCAATCTAGTATCCTATGGGCCACCGCATAGTGTACGAGTTCCACGACCGAGTGCACGTTCATTTTCTCCAGGATGTGTGCCTTGTAGGTACTCACCGTCTTATTGCTCAGGAAATGACTTTTTGCAATCTCGCCGACGGAGTGCCCCTGGATGAGCAGAGAGAAGACCTCGTACTCGCGTGGCGACAGATATGTATGCGGCAGGTTCGAGCGTGGCGACAGCCAGGCTTGGGCCATCAGCTCGGCAACTTTCGAATCAATCCAGCGCTGGCCACTTGCAACCCGGCGAATGGCCTCAAGTAACTGGCCGGTTTCGTATTCCTTGTTGACGTAGCCGCGCGCTCCGGCCTGCATGGCGCGCAGCGCATACTGCCGCTCATCCAGCCCGCTCCAGACGAGGATGGACAACTTGGGCGCTTCCAAAACGATTTGGCCGATGAGTTCAATCCCATGACGGCCCGGCATGTTCAAATCCAAGACCAGAACGTGGAAATCGAGCGCGCGCACTGCTGAGATTACTTCAAGACCGTCGCCGGCCTCGCCAACAATTTCAAGATCCTCGGTACGGCCGAGCATGTACTTCAGACCCTCGCGCATCATCGGGTGGTCGTCTGCAATCACCACACGGATCATGCCCGGCCCCATGGAATTTGCGGGGGCAGGGCGGCGGACTGTGCCAACCCCATCTGGGCCAGCACTTCGTCCAAGGCCGCGGTGATGCCTGCGATATAGTGCCATTCAGGTCTAGCCAGTTGACGATCGAGCTCCGTGCACAGGCGAACTACCTCAACAGCATTGACCATGCGTGCACTGGGCAACAACTTGTGGGTTTGGCGCGCGATTTTCGTCGACTGGCGGGCGGCACAGGCCTTGCGTATTTGCGCCGAGCAGTCCAACGCGACCAGCAGAAAGAGCTCGCGAAGGCGCAGTTCGGCTTTCGAGTCGCCCTCCATCCCGCGCAACAGTCCCCCGTTCTGTTCCGATTGGTCAGGTACTGGTGGAGATCGCGACAAGGCTTCGCTGATATAGTGGTACAGCGCGTGCGGGGAAAAGGGTTTGGTCAGAATGGTGTCTAAACCGCTATCCCTACAGCGCTGAGCATCGTCAACCAGCACGTCGGCTGTAAGCGCAATCACGGGAAGTGACGCGGTAGCAGGGTTGCGCCGGATGGCACGTACCGCAGCGTAGCCGTCCATCGCGGGCATTTGCAAGTCCATCAAGATGCAATCGATGCGCTGGCGGGCAAGCGCTTCCAGTGCGGCAAGGCCGTTGTCGGCAAGCACTGTCTCGATGCCGCATGGCGCGAGCATCTCCAGCACGATCTGCTGGTTCACTTTGTTATCGTCCGCAACGAGCACTCGGGTAATGCCGCGATCGCTCACCTGGTGCCGCAATTGCTCCCGGGCCTGCTCTCCGTTGACAGGTGCCGTGCTACGGCTCCCAATGGCTTTGCCCCACGTGATTGGGATGTGAAACCAAAAGGTGCTACCGACACCAGCATTGCTCCGGACCCCGACCTTTCCTCCCATTAGTTCCACCAGCTGTTTGCAAATAGACAGCCCAAGGCCAGTGCTGCCGTAATCGCTGACCTCTGGATCGCCTGCTTGATAGAAAGGCCGAAACAAGCGCCGTATTTGACTGGTGGTGAGCCCAACGCCGGTATCATCTACCTCGAACAATATCTCTGGACTGCCATCAGGCGCCGAGCGCACGCTCGCATGGACTGCAATTCGCCCACAGTTAGTAAATTTGATTGCATTGGAGATGTAGTTCAGCAGCACCTGCTTGAGGCGCCCGCTGTCTGCCCGGATGGTTCGATGCAGCAGGTGATCAGCGTCGAACGACAGCACCAATCCCTTGTCCGCTGCACTCTGGCACAGGCATTTCAATCCATCGAAAAAGGGCTGGAAGTCGAAGTCAGCAGGGCGCAGGCAAAGTTTGTTGGCTTCGATCTTGCTGAGATCAAGGATATCGTCGACGATACTCAGCAAATGGGTTCCAGCTACGCGGATCTTGCTCAGGTAGTCGCGTTGGCGCGGATCAGTTGCATGGGCCAGCGCCAGATCGGTCAGGCTGATGGTCAACCCCATGGGAGTGCGAATTTCGTGGCTCATCCGGGCCAGGAAATCCGTTTTCGCCTTGCTTTTGCGTTCAGCAAGTACCTTCTCCTCCTTCAGTCGTGCAGTGCGGATGACCACCTCTCGCCGTAAGGCTTCCCTCGTATGGAGCTGCTGCGAAATGTCTCGCACCGTGTAAAGGCAGTAGCTGCGTCCATCTATCTTGATAAGTTCTAATTGGACCTCGGCGAGAAACTCCTGGCCGACTCCTTGAAGCACGGCGGTATAAATGCAGACGGGCTTGTCCCAAGAGAGGGGCAGTAAGTGCATGGGGCTGAGCCAGCCATGGCCCTGCGCCGCCACCTCGCGTACGTTCATCTGCACCAGCGCCTCCGCAGTTGAGTCAAGCAACGCGGCCCCCCGTTTGCTGACAAACACGATCTGGCCCGTGTCGTCTTGCACGACTAGCGCCTCGTTGGCCCTGGCCGGCGCGTCTCTGACGCGTTCGGCCTGCTGAGAGGCCCAGCGCGACGGGCCTGGTGCGGGCGAGGCGAAACTCGACGCTGGTGGCCCTGTGCCCGCCCGGCGAGAATGAAAACGGCGTTCTTTCACCGGAGTGCCGTTGCTTTGATCACTCGTCATAGTTTGCCTTTGCGTTTTATTGAACCCATGCGATCCCTTTTACAAGATAGGCGGAATAAGCGGGGTCGTCCATACAAATTAGAAGAGAAACGGAGTAAAATTCTTTGAACTACATACTGCCTGGGGCTAGTACGCTCGACATCCATGGGCTGTCTGAATCGCCCCGGCTTTTGAAGAGGCCAATTAGTTTGAGTCTGGCCGGCAGCAGACCGTTCGCGATACCATGAATGTAGGACTCAACGGCGGGGACGGTTGGCGCGGTAGGGGTAATATCGAGGTAATGCCCGTTGTTGCCGGGTCAGAGAGCGATGACCTTGACATGGTATCGTGAATGGTACTGGGGCAGAACTGCCACGAAAACGCTAAGTAATTCCTAGACTTAGCTCAGCCATTGATAAACGAGTGGGAGTAGAGTTTCCTTTTGGAAACTCTGGTTTTTTGGTTTTGAAAGGGCTCGCTTCGGCAAGCTTTTTTTTGAGATTAAACGATCCGACGAGGGTAGCCTTAAGGTCGCTCAAGATCGGTATCCGATCCGATTCAAGCTGGACATTTGCTATCGGCGCTCGCGTTCTAGGCGAGTTTGCCTACTTAAACCTTCCATGGCAGTAACGGCAACTGCAGCGCACTGCAGTTGCGGTGATAGGTCAGCTCCCACCCGTACCTCAAGCCTTCGCAGATCAGGGTTCTGCACCGGTCTTCGTCCCCGAGTTTCGGAGCCACACCAGACTTTGCATCCTATAAGAGTAGGGGACATCCAGTCACAGGTCAGAAATCATAGGCTCAGGAGTGTTTACTAAATTCGTGGCGATTCACAGCCAGCGAATTAGCTGTTCCTGCACATACTCGCGCACGAACTGCGCGACCCGCTGGCCCTAGCGTGGGTGTGGCCGGGATCCTGGGTCGCGTGCCGGACGACCCGGCATGTTGTTTTCATGGGCGAATTCAATTAGCCAGCGTTTGCACGAACGATGATCGCTCGCGTGGCCCATGCCGCTACCTCGGCAATGCTCCGACCGGGGCTGCTGCCATTAGCGCGGGGGCGAGCCCATGAATTTCCTGAACACCGAACCGAAATGCGCGTGCATGGGGGATCCAACCATCAAGGCCACGTCCAGCATGGCGTAGTTCGCGTTCATCGGGTTCCTGCGCAACTTCGATGCGTCCACGTAATACATAGTGATGCGGCGAGAGGCCGGTGCGCGCACGAAAGGACCGCGCGAAGTGCATGTTCGTGCAGCCTGCTGCATGCGACAGCTCGGCCAGCGTCAGGGGCTTCGAAAGATGTGCCTTGATGTAAGCGCGGGAGCGTTGCAGGCGCCATGGCTGCAGGGGT